>ERZ773099.383-NODE-383-length-38554-cov-12.959713_pt1 | contig 38554 bp, 34 predicted proteins | sample MGYA00511120_ERZ773099 | MGnify/ENA primary metagenome ERZ773099 (study PRJEB29015, sample SAMEA2738012) | human oral metagenome | biome: human oral; feature: human-associated habitat; material: dental | place: China | collected 2104 ... | reverse complement strand
TGGTCCAGGTGGACGGCGTTGAGCAGGCCCTCGATGACCGGGTAGTCGTCGTGGACGGCGCTGCCCAGGGCAGCGTAGATCGCGGGCCACGCGGGCCCGAGCAGGGCGTCGGGCGCCCACGCCGCCAGCTCGTAGGACGCGGGCAGCGCGGCGCCCGTCGCCTCGGCGTGGTCGAAGCCGAGCGCGGGCGCGAGCGTGAAGGAGTAGTGGGCCTCGCCGAACTCTGAGCGCTCGGAGGGGACCATGACGGGCAGCGCCTCGACGCGGTCGCCGGCCACCGACGTGGAGCCCACGCCCGCGGTGGCGGCCAGCATCGCGTACATGTGCTCGGGCAGGCGCGCCTCGTCGATGACGGGAACGGCGCCGTCCTCCCCGGTCAGGGTCAGGGGGAAGACCAGTTCCCGCACCGCGTGCTTCTCAGCGCCGCGCGGGTCGGAGTCCCAGGCGGTGTCGAGGTGGATGACGAAGTCCACGCCCGCCCCGCTCCGGCGGATCTCGACCGTTTCCTCGTCGAGGACCGCGGCGGGGTTGGTCATGAGGTGCCCGGTCCACGAGATGAAGGGCACGTGGCGCAGCCACTCGTCCTCACTGGCGGCCGCGCGCCCGTTGCCCAGGCGCGAGGCGGCGGCGGCCGGTTCGGCGCCCCGGGAGGCCAGGCGCGAGGCGGCGGCCCCCTCGAAGCGCCCCAGCAGCTCGGCGACGGGCTCGTCGACGCGGTCGATGCCCGCCACCGACACGGGGCCGGGGATGATACGGACCTGGTCGGCGTCGTAGCGCTCGTCCTGGGCCTGCCACAGGCAGTCCTGCCCCCACCAGCGGATCAGGTCGTCGTCGAGGACCGGCACGAAGGGCATCGGCTTGGGGTAGGAGCGGCACAGGGCCGGGAACCACGCGGCGTCGATGGGGGTGACGTGGGTGGTCGCCGCGTTCGGGTAGGCGCCCAGGAGGCGATCGGCGGCTGCGTGCGCGTCGGCGACGTCAGCGACCGTGGGGAACAGGGTCTCGACCTCGCCGTGGTCCACGGGTGCCAGGCGCGCCTCAACGCGCTGAAGCAGGTCGTGGAAGCGGATCTGCCACGTGGGGTCGACCCACGGGAAGGACAGCTCGGCGAAGCGACGCACCCACGCCTCGTAGGTCATCTCTTCGAGGTCGCCGAAGTAGGGCTTGGCGGTGTGGGAGAGGATCTCGATGATCTCGTCCTTGCGGGCGCGTACCTGGGCGCCGTCGGAGCCGATCTCGGCGATGATGCGCGCGGCGGCAGCGGCCGCGTTGGAGACCTCGTGCATGTCGGCGCGCAGGTGGGACAGGCCCGACGTCATGCCGCCGCGGCTCACGCCCTCGCCGACCCAGCCGTCGTAATCGTCGTCGGCGGGGACGCCCGGGGTGGCCACGAGCAGTTCCTTGACGGCGCTCGTCGTGTGCGCTTCCTTCGTCGTCATCGCGGCGGTGCCCACGAGGACGCCGTCCACGGGCATCGGCGGGCGCCCGTAGCGGGCGGACCAGTCGCCGGTGAGGAAGTCAGCGGCGCGTTCGGGCGTTCCGATACCGCCGCCCACCGTGAGCACGATGTTCGACTGGGCGCGCAGCTGGGCGTAGGTGGCCAGCAGCAGGTCGGACAGGTCCTCCCACGAGTGGTGGCCTCCGGAGTGACCGTCCTCGACCTGGACGATGACCTTGACCGGCTCGGCCTCGCGGGCGATCGCGATGACCTTGCGGATCTGGTCGACCGTTCCGGGCTTGAAGACCACGTAGGGGAAGCCGTCGGCGCGCAGCTGCTCGATGAGGGCCACGGCCTCGTCCTGCTCGGGGATACCGGCGGAGATGACGACGCCGTCAATGGGGGCGCCGGAGGCGCGCGAGCGCGACACGATGCGGGCCTGGCCGAATTGGAGGTTCCACAGGTAGCGGTCCAGGAACATGGAGTTGAACTCGGCGGTGTGCCCGGGGCGCAGCTGGGCGCGCAGGCCCGCCAGGTTCTCGTTGTAGACCTCCTCGGTCACCTGGCCGCCGCCGGCCATCTCAGCCCAGAAGCCCGCGTTCGCGGCGGCCGCGACGATCTCGGGGTCGACGGTCGTGGGGGTCATGCCGGCCAGCAGCACGGGGGAACGGCCGGTCAGCCGCGAGAACGCGGTGTCGACGACGGTCTTGCCGTCGGGCAGGGTCACGAGGCCGGGGCGCAGGTGCGACCAGTCGGTGCCGGGCTCGGGGGCCCAGCCCGGCGTCGCTGCCCTGTCGCGGTCAGCGGCGCTTCCGGCGGCGACGACGCCGACGCCGGCGCCCTCGACGAGGGCCCGGGTCATGCGGACGGTGGTCGTGCCCGGACCCATGTCGACGATCCAGGAGGCGCCCGAGGCGGTGGCGGCGCGGACCTGATCCGGCCAATCGACGGGCGTGGTCAGGACTGCGGAGGCCAAGCCGTGGGCCAGGTCGGCGTCGATGCCGCACTGCGCCGCCCACTCGTCAACGAGGACGAGGGCGTCGGCCAGCATCGGGGAGTGGAAGGGCACGTAGACCGGCAGGAACTCGCACACGGGGGACAGGGGGCGACCGCCGCGCTCGTGCGCGTCGTGGGCGGCCTTGTCCGACGCCGCCGCGCGCTCGATGGCGGCCACGAGGGAGGCCAGGTCGTTGGGGGCGCCCGAGACGACGTGCGTGTCCGTGTCGTTGCGCAGCGCGATCGACAGGGGGTGCGAGGTGGAGGGAAGGGAATCGACGATGCGCGACAGGAGAGCGTCCGACACACCCCGCACCGACACCATGTAGGTCGCGTCCCCGGAATGCGGGGCGCGCGCGCGGCGCGTCACGCGGGCCGCGGCTGCGCCGATCAGGCGAGCCAGCGCGAACACGGAAGCGGCCCGCGCCTCGTCCCCGCTGATCCACGCGCGGGCGATCTCCACGCCGAGCACGCCCTGCGAGTGCCCCTCGAAGGCGGTGGGCTGGTGGGCCACGATGTTCAGGCCGGCGCGCGTCAGGTCGATGAGCGCGCCCAGCTGAGCGGCGACGATGCCCGGGACGGACAGCGCGGCCTCGTCCGGACCGGCCGTCTCGCGGGTCACGGCCACCTCACCGTCGGCAGCGGGCAGCGCGAAGGGCAGGGTCGCCACCGACTGCGTCGCCAGCGAGCGGCGAACGGGGGAGAGCACCCGGTCCGAGGCCTCGATGACGCCCGCGACGATCGCAGCGATCTCGGGATCGTGGGCAATCTCGTCGAGCGCGGTGCGCCATGGGGTCGCCTGACCGGCAAAGGTCAGCGCGTAGGGGGACTCATTGAGAGAGGACACAAACGACATGTTCATACTTTCCTTCGGGGACAATTCTTCTCGAACGACACGGGTCACAGGGGACCGTTGTCGTGACGCTTCACATGGGGGGCTCGCTGGTCCTTGGTGGCCAGCAGATGCAGAGAATCGATGATGGTCTGACGCGTATCGGCGGGGGCGATAATGCCGTCGAGCTGACCCGATGCGACGGACAGCTCGGGGTTGACGGTCTCCTCCTCGTAGCGAGCCACCAGAGCGGCCTTCGTCTCCTCGAAGGTTCCCTCCTCGCGGGCGGCGGCCAGCTCGCGGCGGTACATGATCGACGCGGCGCCCTCGGCGCCCATGACCGCGATCTGCGCGTCCGGCCACGCGAACGCAAGGTCCGCGCCGATCGACTTCGAGCCCATCACGATGTACGCGCCGCCGTAGGCCTTACGCAAGATGACGGTCACCATCGGCACGGTCGAGTTCGCGTAAGCCACGATCACCTTCGCGCCGCGGCGGATGATGCCCGCCTGCTCCTGCTCGGTGCCCGGGCGATACCCCGGGACGTCCACGAAGGTCACGATCGGCAGGCCGAAAGCGTCGCAGAAACGCACGAAACGCGCCGCCTTCTCCGAGGCATCCACGTCCAGCGTGCCGGCGTCGTTCATCGGCTGATTCGCCACGATGCCCACCGACTGGCCGTCCACGCACGCGAAACCGATCGTCACGTTCGGAGCGAACAGGTCCTGAATCTCCACGTACTCGCCGTGGTCAACGAGCGCGCGAACCACGTCGCGCACGTCGTAGGGCTGACGCACCGAGGTCGGCACCAGGTCGGCGACCGCGCGGGCGGCCGCCTCGTCCTCGCCGTTGGGCACGTACTCGTACTTCGGGGGAGCCACGTCGCACGAGGAGGGCAGGTAGTCCAGGAGCGAACGCACGTAGTCGATCGCCTCCTCCTCCGTGTCCGCCATGTGGTGGGCGACGCCCGACTGGAAATTGTGGATGGTCGCGCCGCCGAGCTGATCGAGCGTCACCCTCTCACCCGTCGTCGCCGCGACGACGTCGGGCCCGGTGACGAACATGTGCGAGTTCTCGCGCGTCATGACGATGAAGTCGGTCAGCGCCGGCTGGTAGACGGCGCCGCCCGCGCACGGGCCAAGGATGATCGAAATCTGGGGCACCAGGCCGGAGGCCTCGCAGGTCTTCTTGAAGATGCGACCGTACTGGGCGAGCGCAACGACGCCCTCCTGGATGCGCGCGCCACCCGAATCCTGGATACCCACGATCGGGATGCGCATGCGGATACCCAGCTCGATCAGGTCGACGATCTTGTCGCCCTCCACCTTGCCCAGCGTCCCGCCCAGCACCGAGAAGTCCTGGGCGTAGGCCGCCACCATGCGGCCTTGCACGCGCCCGTACCCGGCCGCTACCGCCGAGCCGACCCGGCCGGCGCGCACGGAGCCGCCGATGAACTGGCCGACCTCGTGCCAGACTCCGTCGTCGAAGAACAGCGCCAGGCGCTCGCGGGCGGTGAGCTTGTGCTTGGCGTGCTGACGCTGGGCGGCCTTCTCTTCCGCCGCCTGGGCGAGCGCGACCTGGGCGTCGATGAACCCTTCGCGCGTGGTCGTGTTGGGGGTGCTCATCGAGCCTCCTCGGTGGTGATGTGGGCGATGCGCGTCCCGGCGGTCACGGTGTCACCCTGCGAGACCGCGAGGGAAGTGACGGTGCCCGCACGGGGTGCGAGGAGCGGCTTTTCCATCTTCATGGCCTCGATGACGGCCACGAGCTGGCCTTCCTCGACCTGGTCCCCCTCGCTGACGGCCAGGGAGACGACGATGGCCTGCATGGGGGCGACGATGTCGCCGGGGGCGCCCTGGTGGGGACCGACCTGGGCGGCGGAGGCGCCGGCCCGCCTGGGGGACGAGCGCAGCGGCTGCGGCGGGCGCGGGGCGGGGGCCGAGGGAGCGTTGAACATTCCTGCGGGCAGGGTCAGGCTGACGCGGCGTCCGTCGAGCTCGATGATGTAGGTTTGGCGCGGCAGGTCCGCAGTCGACGAGGCCTCGGCGGGGGTCGCCAGGTCGGAGTAGTCGTGGCGGGGCATGAACGAGGTCTCGAACCAGCGGGTGGAGATGTTGAAGCCGCCGACGCCGCAGAAGTCCGGGTCGTTGATGATGTCCTCGTAGACGGGCACGGGGGTGGCCACACCCTGGACGGAGAACTCGGCGAGCGCGCGACGCGAGCGGGCGAGGGCCTGCTCGCGGTCGGCTCCCGTGACGATGATCTTGGCGATCATGGAGTCGAAGGCGGTTTGGACCGAGTCGCCCTGGTCGATGCCGAGCTCGAGGCGGATGCCCGGGCCCAGCGGCCAGTGCACCTCGTCGAGTCGTCCCGCGGTGGGGGTCAGGTCTTTGGCGGGGTCCTCGGAGGTGACGCGGAACTCGAAGGAGTGGCCGCGCGGGGCGGGAGGGGGCGTCAGCGCCAGGCCCTGGGCGATGCGGATCTGTTCGCGTACCAGGTCGATGCCGGTGACCTCCTCGGAGACGGGGTGTTCGACCTGCAGTCGCGGGTTGACCTCGAGGAACCAGATGGCGCCGTCGGGCTCAAGGAGGAACTCGACGGTCCCCACGCCGACGTAATCCACGTGCTCGAAGAGCGCGCGGGAGGCCTCGACCATCTTCTCGTGGGCGCCTGCGGGCAGGAATGGGGCGGGGGCCTCCTCGACGAGCTTCTGGTTGCGGCGCTGAACCGAGCAGTCGCGGGTGGAGATGACGTGGAAGTTGCCCAGGGAGTCGCGCGCGGACTGGGTTTCGACGTGGCGGGCGACCTCTACGAATCGCTCGACGAAGTGGGCGCCGAGCTCGGCGGCGTCCGTGTGGCGTGCGAAGAAGAGGTCGAGGTCAGCGGAGGTGCGGATGATGCTGATGCCTCGTCCGCCGCCGCCGTCTGCGCGCTTGAGCACGACGGGGTAGCCGGCCGTCGCGATGAAGTCTTCCACCTCAGCGCGCGAGGTGACGGGCTCGGAGACGCCGGGCACGGGGTCCACGCCGCACGCCTGCGCGATGCGCCGGGCGTTGATCTTGTCGCCCAGGGCGTCGATGACGGAGGATGCGGGGCCGAGCCAGGCGATGCCGGCGTCCTCGACGGCGCGCGCGAACTCGGCGTTCTCGGAGAGGAAGCCGTACCCGGGGTGGATGGCGTCGGCGCCGGTCTCGAGGGCGATCGCGAGGATCTTGTCGCCGTTGAGGTAGGTGGAGGGGGCGTCGTCTCCTCCCAGGGAGAGAGCCTCGTCGGCCTCGCGCGTGTGGGGAGCGGCCATGTCCTGGTCGGCGTAGACGGCGATCGTGGAGATGCCCATGTCGGTGGCGGTGCGGCACACGCGCAGGGCGATTTCGCCACGGTTGGCGACGAGGATTCGGTTAATTGTTCGCACGCTTCTCCTTGGTGTCGTGAGCGGTTGTCAGGGGGATTGCGGTGGTGAGGACGTCTCCGGCGTCGACGTGGTGGGTGGTGCCGTCGTCGGTGCGCAGCAGCAGGGCACCGCTGGGCGCCAGCCCGAGCGCCAGGCCTTCGAGGGCGGGCGTTCCCGATGGGTCGGTTGGGCTGGCGAGCGCGATGCGCGTACCGATGAGTGGCAGGGCGTCCCTTGCCTCGGCGGCTATCCCGCTGGAGGCGGCGTCGCCGTGGGCGACGAGGGAGCGGATGCGCTCGTCGAGTCCGGTCAGGATCGATCCGAGGAGTGCGCGGGTGACTTCCTGGCTGTCCTCGCCAGCCTGGGCGTCTCCCTCGGCGCGCAGGGAGGTTGCCTGCGGGGTGGGCAGGGTGCCCGGCTCCTGGGCGATGTTGATGCCGTAGCCGAGGATGACGGTGGTCGTGAAGGGGGAGGAGGCGTTGGCGAGCTGGGCGAGGATGCCGCAGATCTTGCGCTCGCCGTCCACGAGCACGTCGTTGGGCCACTTGAGGGAAACGGTGTGGTCGAGGGGCTCGAGGCGCTCGGCGAGCGCGCTTCGAACGCTGAGGGCGCAGGCGTGCAGGATCCATCCGAGCGCCTCGGTGGGCAGGGATGCGGGCAGGGAGACGATGGTTGAGGCCAGCAGCGCCTGTTCGGCAGGAGCGACCCAGGAGCGTCCGAGGCGGCCTCGGCCGGCGCTTTGATGGTCGGCGACAACGGTTGTCAGGTGCGGGGTTGGTGTTGCCGTGTCGGCCAGGAGCTCGGCGGCCAGGTCCAGGGTGGAGGGGGTCTGCGTGACGTGGTAGACGGGGGCGTGCGCGGCGTCGATGCTCATGCGCCTGGGGGCAAGCATGCGTGCTCCTTCCCGTGGATAGTCAGGTCTGACGGGGCGCTCGAACGCCCGGTACTTAAAAGTTTGTCTTAAAAGCCGGAGAGATGCACGTAGTTCTTAAACAATTGCAATAGTTTTCGGTAAATCACTACGGAGGCGTAACCAAGCGTGATGCCCGGGACTGCGCGGCAGGGGCGAAATCGCAGAGAAATCCCTCTGAGATGAGTATCACCGACGGCTTGGCTGTATCGGGCGGCGACCTGGTGTGCGAGGGGTCGGTATCATAGGGAGGAATGCGCGCGCGTGCGCGCCCCGAATCACCCGAACGGAGTAACGTGGCCGAGTTTATTTATCAGATGATCAAGGCTCGCAAGGCCATCGGCGACAAGGTCATCCTCGACGATGTCACCATGGCGTTTTATCCGGGAGCCAAGATCGGCATGGTTGGCCCCAACGGTGCCGGTAAGTCGTCGATCCTGAAGATTATGGCGGGATTGGATGAGCCTAGCAATGGCGAGGCACGCCTGACCCCTGGCTACAGCGTCGGCATTCTCATGCAGGAGCCGGTGCTCGACGAAACGAAGACCGTCATCGAGAATGTGCGCATGGGAGCCGCCGAGATCTTCGATAAGCTCGCCCGTTTCAACGAGATCTCCGAGGAGATGGCGAACCCCGACGCCGACTTCGATGCCCTGATGGACGAGATGGGCAAGCTGCAAACGCAGATCGACGCGGCCAATGCGTGGGACATCGACTCCCAGCTCGACCAGGCGATGGACGCGCTGCGCTGCCCGCCGCCGGACCAGCCCGTGTCCGTCCTGTCGGGTGGCGAGCGTCGCCGCGTTGCGCTGTGTAAGCTCCTCATCGAGGCGCCCGACCTGCTCCTCCTAGACGAGCCGACCAACCACCTGGACGCCGAGTCCGTCCTGTGGCTCGAGAAGCACCTGGCCTCCTACCCGGGCGCGGTCATCGCGGTCACCCACGACCGCTACTTCCTCGATCACGTCGCCGGCTGGATCGCCGAGGTCGATCGCGGCCACCTCTACCCCTACGAGGGCAACTACTCCACCTACCTGGAGACCAAGGAGAAGCGCCTGGAGGTCCAGGGCAAGAAGGACGCCAAGCTCGCCAAGCGCCTCAAGGACGAGCTGGAGTGGGTGCGCTCGTCGGCCAAGGGCCGCCAGGCCAAGTCCAAGGCGCGCCTGGCCCGCTACGAGGAGATGGCCGCCGAGGCCGAGCGCACCCGCAAGCTCGACTTCGAGGAGATCCAGATCCCGCCCGGCCCGCGCCTGGGCAGCGTCGTCATCGAGGCCAAGGACCTGCGCAAGGGATTCGGAGATCGCTCGCTCATCTCCGGGCTGTCCTTCTCGCTGCCGCGCAACGGTATCGTCGGCGTCATCGGCCCCAACGGCGTCGGCAAGACCACGCTCTTCAAGACCATCGTGGGCCTGGAGCCCCTTGACGGCGGCGAGCTGACCGTCGGCGAGACCGTCAAGATCAGCTACGTCGACCAGTCGCGCGCCGGCATCGACCCCGATAAGACGCTGTGGCAGGTCGTCTCCGACGGGCTGGACTTCATCCAGGTCGGCAACGTCGAGATGCCCTCGCGCGCCTACGTGTCGGCCTTTGGCTTCAAGGGGCCCGATCAGCAGAAGCCCGCGGGCGTTCTCTCCGGCGGCGAGCGCAACCGCCTGAACCTGGCGCTGACCCTCAAGCAGGGCGGAAACCTCCTCCTGCTCGACGAGCCGACCAACGACCTCGACGTCGAAACGCTGGGCTCCCTGGAAAACGCCCTGCTCGCATTCCCCGGCTGCGCCGTCGTCGTCACCCACGACCGCTGGTTCCTGGATCGCGTCGCCACCCACATCCTCGCGTGGGAGGGGACCGAGGAGCACCCCGACAACTGGTACTGGTTCGAAGGCAACTTCGAAGCCTACGAGAAGAACAAGGTGGCGCGCCTGGGCGAGGCGGCTGCCAAGCCGCACCGCGTCACGCATCGCAAGCTGACGCGCGACTGACGGGTGGTGATCGAGCGGGGGAGGGCCTGAGGGTCCCTCCCCCGCTCGCTCGTTGCGGCGAGGTGGCGCGGGCTCATGCCCGTCGCGTGGGGATCGAGGGTCTCGGGGCGGCAGGGGTTTGACAGTTTTGGTCGCGGCGCCGCGTCGCTCCTCGTGGTGACGGGTGGGCGCGGTGGCGGCCGTGATGACAGCATTGGTGTTCGTGTTGTGGCTACCACTTGCCTTTTGTGTAGGTCACATCTAATATGTGACTCGAATCGCAAAATTATGTCGGCGTGAAAGGGGCTCCGATGGCGATCGAACAAGCGCTCATCGACGCGCTGGGTGGACACCTCAATATTGTTGAGGTCGAACCCTGCACCATGCGTATCCGTGTCCAGGTCAAAACACAGCGGGCGGTCGACGAAGCCGCTCTGCGGGTGGATGACGTGCTTGCCGTCGTGCGCTCCGGCGACGTCGTGCAGATCGTGTGCGGTGCGACCTCCGACGCTATCGCCGAGGCGATGATCGCCTCCCTTGAATCCGTGGCCCATGACACTCCTGTGGACGCTCTGACGCAACGGGTACACGCATAAGATTGACTCGTCCCCAGCCCCCAACGTAGAAGGCTCTTTTCCGTGGATAACAGCTCTCCCGCATCCGATAACATCGATCTCCTGCGCCGCATCGCCGATGCGAACGGCGTGGCCACAGGCTTTTGGGACTGGTATGGAAACTGGGTGGGTGTCGGCGCTCCGACCCTGCTGAGAGTCCTCGGCGCCCTCGGCCTTCCCCTCGGAGAGTCCTCCACCGTGGGTGACGTCGAGCATGCCATGCGCCTGACCGAAGAGCGCGAGTGGCGTCGCACCCTCCCACCGACCATCGTCGCCCGACAGGGCGGAGGCTACGAGTTCCCCGTGCACGTCTCGGACGGCGCCTGGGTGAACGTCCAATGGGTCCTTGAGGATGGCCGCAAGGGATTCTGCGAGCAGCTCGACCGCTACGTCCCGCCGCGCATGATTGACGGGCAGATGATCGGCCGCGCCACATTCGACGTGCCGCACTGGCTGCCGCTCGGGTGGCACCGCCTCGTCGCCACTGTCGAGGGAGGACACGTCGAGTCGGCGACGCTCATCATCGTCCCGAACTCCCTGTCCCTGCCCATCCTGGAGTCCTCGCGCCGCGTGTGGGGCGTCAACGCGCAGCTCTACTCGACTCGTTCGGCCTCCTCGTGGGGCATCGGTGACGCGACCGACCTCGCTGACCTCGCCGCCGTGTGTGCGGACAAGGGTGCGGACTTCCTCCTGATCAACCCGGTGCACGCCTCGCAGCCCGTCTCGCCCCTCGAGAACTCCCCGTACCTGCCGGTGTCTCGCCGCTGGGTCAACCCCATTTACATCCGACCCGAGTCCATCGAAGAGTTCGCGGCGCTGCCCCAGGGGGCGCGGAACGCCATCGAGCAGCTGCGCGACGAGACCCGCCAGTTCGCCAGCCGCGAGGACCTCATCGATAGAGACCGCGCGTGGGAGGCAAAGCGCAAGGCGCTTGAAATCATCTTCGCCGCTGCGCGCAGCTACCACCGTCAGTCGCAGTTCGATCACTTCGTCGAGAATGGCGGCTCGGAGCTGTCCAACTACGCGCTCTGGTGCGCCCTCGTCGAGCGCGAGGGCACGATCGAGCTGCCCGAGGATCTTGAGCGTTCCTCCTCTCCGCGCGTCGAACTTGAGCGGCTCGAGCTCGCCGATCGCGTCGACTTCTACGAGTGGTGCCAGTGGATCGCGACCGAGCAGCTGGCTCACGCGCAGGAGGTGGCCCGAGAGGTCGGCATGGAGGTCGGCATCATGGCCGACCTCGCCGTCGGCGTGCACGGCTTCGGTTCGGAAAAGTGGAGCCGTCCCGAGCTCTTTGCCTCGGGCATGTGCGTCGGCGCCCCGCCGGACGTCTACTCCCAGCAGGGACAGAACTGGTCCCAGCCGCCGTGGTCGCCGCGCTCTCTTGCGGAGACGGGCTACACTGCGCTACGCGACATGGTCCGAGCCGCCTTGGCTAACGCCGGTGCCGTGCGAATCGACCACATCCTCGGTATGTTCCGCCTCTGGTGGATTCCGGATGGCTGTGCGGCCACCCAGGGCACCTACGTGTACTACGATCACGAGGCCATGATGGGCGTTATCCTTCTGGAAGCCCAGCGCGCCGGCGCCGTCGTCATCGGTGAGGATCTCGGCGTCGTTGAGCCGTGGGTGCGCGATTACCTGCGTGATCGCGGCGTCCTCGGTACCTCGGTCGTTTGGTTCGAGAAGGACGGCGGCGGGTGGCCGCTGCGCCCCGAGCACTACCGTGACCGCGCACTGGCGGCCGTCAACATTCACGATCTTCCCCCGACGCTCGGCTACATCCGCGGAATCCAGACGACACTGCGCTCGGAGCTCGGCCTGCTGACCGACGACATCGACACCGTTCGAGCGGGCGACCGAAGGGAGCTTGAGCAGGTGATGGCCCGTCTGCATGAGTACGGCTGCGTCGACGGCGCCGAGCCTTCCGAACGCGAGATCGTCGAGGGCCTGTACCGCTACGTCGCGAAGGTCCCCTCCAAGCTCGTGGTCGCCTCCCTCGTGGACGCAGTGGGGGACGTTCGCCCGCAGAACATGCCGGGAACGGGCGCGGACCTGTACCCGAACTGGTGCGTGCCGCTGTGCGACTCGGACGGCGAGGAGGTCTTCGTCGAGGAGCTTCCCACCAATGAGCGCCTCGCCTCGCTCTTCACCCTGCTCACGGGTGCCGTGCGCTAGGACGGAGCCAACCGGGTGAAACCCCGCAGCCGGAGGGCTGCGGGGTTTCCTGGCTCTTCGCGCTTGAGGGTGTGCGTGGTGGCGGAGTCCGCCGGAGTGGAGGGGCGGTGGGGGTGGTAGTTGCGTGGGTTGGCGATTCCTTGGGTAATGCCTCGTAGGTGTTCGAGGCGTCCGTTGATCGCCTGGGCGGTGCCACCTGACGTGTGGGGATGATCGAAGTAGGGCCGTGTTGTCCCCGATTCGTTGTTTGAGGGTTTTGCCCGTGCGTGCCGGTTCGACGCGCGTGCGTGGTGGGCCGGGCTGGTGGTCATCGTGGCGAGGGTGACGCCTGTCGGGAGTGTTGTGCGCGCCGCGTACATTGGTTCATTCGTGCGACCGCGATCCTCCAGGCTACTTGCTTGACGCGCTGGCGCTCGCGCCCTCTTGCGCGATTGCGCTCGTTGGTGGCGGTGCACCCGATCGGTGTGCGCTGCACCCGATCGGTATGCGCTGCACCCCTTCCGATCGGGTGCATGGCGACCTAACGGGTGCATGGCGACCTAACGGGTGCATGGCGACCTAACGGGTGCACGCCGCCTCGCCTCGCTCTTCGCCCAGGTCACGGGTGCCGTGCGCTAGGACGGAGCCAATCGAGTGAAACCCCGCAGCCGGAGGGCTGCGGGGTTTCCTTGACGGATGAATCGGTGCTCTAGCGCGGCGCCGAGGCAGCGAAGAGGGGCTCGAGTACGGAGGCCTCGCCGGCTCGAGCCTCCCGCGTGACTGCGGTTCCCGCGGGGCTGACGGCGATGATGGGCACGCAGGGGGATAGGTGCGCGTCGCGCGTGGGGCGAAGATCCCAGTGGATGAGGGGATCGCCCACAGCGACGACCTCCCCCTCGTCGACCAGGGCGGCGAAACCCTTGCCGTGCAGGCTCACCGTGTCGATTCCCAGGTGAACGAGGATCGCCACGCCGCTCGTGGAGGTCACGATCACGGCGTGCGGCTTGAGCTTGGTGACGACGCCGTCAATGGGGGAGCGCACGGTGAGGCACCCTGTGGTGGCCGGCGGCGCGAGCGCGCAGCCGCCACCGACGACCCCGGAGGCGAAGACCGGGTCGGGGACCTCGCCCAGGGACAGGACGCGCGCGGCGAAGGGAGCGCGGACTAGGACCGTCACCGGCTGGCGAGCATCTCGTCGACGAGTTCCTCGGAGTCGGGGCCCATGACAACCTGCACGGCGTCTCCAACGATGACGACGTCGAAGGCCCCCGCGGCCCGCAGCTTGGCCTCGTCGATGAGGTCGATGTTTCCCGCGTCGAGACGGATGCGCGTGATGCAGGCCTCGAGGTTGGAGATGTTGTCCCAGCCTCCCAGGGCTTCGACGAGGGCCGTTGCGTTGCTCATGGTGTCCTCCTTTGGCTCATGCGTTTTCCCTCACACTCATGGTATCCCGGAGCGGCGCGGGTCGGCGCGATTAATGCCCCGGAGCACGTCACATTATGGGACGGAGCGTGACGTGGCCGACCGGACGCCTCGGGGAGGGCGCTCGTTGTCGCCGAGGCCTAGGCCGGGCTGCGCTCCCCGCGGATAAGCCCGGTGGCGGCAAAGGCCCACGCCAGCCCATCCTCGCCGACGGGAGGGGCGACGATGTCCGCCGCCTCGACCAGCGCCTCGCACGCCGACCCGATGCTCACCCCGACGGCGGCGCTCGCCACGGCCTCGACGTCGTTGTTGGAGTCACCCAGCGCAACGCAGCGTGCCGGCGGGATGCCAATGTGAGCGCACACCGCCTCGATCCCCACCGCCTTGGACAGGTGACTCGGGAGGACCTCGAAGGGCACGTATCCGGCGGCCCCCACCGACCCGATGATCGCGCGGTATCCATCCGGCAGGGCGGCACGCACCCGCTCCATCGAGGCGTTGGCCGGGGGCACGTACGCCGTCACCTTCGTGAAGGACCCGCCGGGAATGTCAACGATGAAGGGGGCGACCGACTCGGCGTACTCGACCCAGTCCGTGGGGTTCTCGCTCGCCCGAGGCACGAAGAACTCCAAGTACCCCCGCGAGGGCCCCATCTGGTCGGGAGCCTGCCACACGTAAAAGGCATCCAGGTTCTCCCACAGCCGCGTGAGCGCCTCGACGTGCTCGTCAGGCATGCGCTCGTCGAGCAGCACGGTGTCGCCCACCGCGGCGTAGCCGCCGGCACCGCCGACGATGCCCTCGAAGCCTAGGTCGAAGAAACGCGGATACACCTCCGGAGTCGAGCGCCCGGTGCACAGGAACAAACGATGACCCCGCTGGCGTGCCCGTGCCAGCGCCCGCACAGCCGAATCGGGAACGCGCTGGCGCGAATCGCACAGCGTCCCATCCACGTCGACAAAGACAGCGCGAGGCCCCGAGGACTCGACACACTGGCGGACAACCTCAACGTTGTAGCTCATGAGGGAAGTCTAACCCAGGATGTGAACGCGTCAGCGAGCAAAACACGGCCCCCAAACGACAAATCATGCGCTCGGTCGATAACGATGCGCCAGCGCGGCCACACTGGAACGAGTAGGACACAGCGACGGAGCACGAAAGGCAGTTCACGACGATGGAACACCCGGCACTGACCAACGCGACCGACCTCACCCTCCTCCAGGCGGCCGCCCTGCTCTCAGGAGCTTCCGCCTGGGATTCGCGCGCCATCCCCTCCCGACGCGTCCCCTCCTTCGTCATGAGCGACGGCCCCCACGGCATTCGCCGCCAGCTCGGCGACGCCGACCATCTGGGCATCGCCGAGTCCGAGAAGGCCACCTGCTTCCCGACGGCCAGTGCGCTCGCCGCGACCTGGAACACGGGCCTTGCCCGACGGATGGGTGAAGCACTCGGACTCGAGGCGCGCTGCCTAGGGGTCGACGTCCTGCTCGGCCCGGGACTCAACATCAAGCGATCGCCCCTGTGCGGACGCAACTTCGAGTACCTGTCCGAGGATCCCCTGCTCGCCGGAACCATCGGCGCAGCCCTCGTGGATGGCATACAGTCGACGGGAACGGCCGCCTGCCCCAAGCACTTCGCGGTCAACTCCCAGGAGACCAGGCGCATGGCGTCGGATTCCGTCGTCGAAGAGCGCACGATGCGCGAAATCTACCTGACCGACTTCGAGATCGTGTGCCGCAGCGCGAAGCCTCGGACGATCATGAGCTCCTACAACCTCGTCAACGGCACCTACGCGCACGAGAACGAGCACCTGCTCACCGACATCTTGCGCGGCGAGTGGGGCTTCGACGGCATGGTGATCTCCGACTGGGGCGGATCCAACGACGCGGTGGCTGCGGTGCGCGCCGGAGGCAGTCTGGAGATGCCCGCCCCGGGCCTGGCAGGCGCCCGGCAGATCGTCGCCGGCGTTGAGGAGGGGACCCTGGACGCAGCAGATGTCTACGCCCGCGCCCAAGAGGTCCTCACCGTCGCCGCCGCCAGCGCTGGGCGGCCCGCCCCCACCCCCTACGACGTGGACGCGCACCACGCCCTCGCCACGTCCATCGCCGCCGAGGCCATCACCCTGCTGAGTAACGAGGGCGACCTCCTGCCGCTGAGCCCCGGCACGAGCGTCGCCCTCATCGGAGACCTTGCGGACACGCCGCGCTTCCAGGGCTCCGGCTCCTCACAGGTCAACCCAACCCGCGTCGACGCCCCCGCGCCCTCCTCGAGGCCGGGGGAGAGGACGCCCGCGGCCTGCGCCTGGTGGGATACGCGCCCGGATACGCGCGCCACGGCGGCACCACCGACGCCCTGATCGCCGAGGCCGTGGCGCTCGCCGCGCGCTGCGACGTGGCGCTCGTCTACGTCGGGCTCGACGAGCTGGCCGAATCCGAGGGGCTCGACCGGCCACACATGCGCCTGCCCGAGGGGCAAGGCCGACTGATCGAGGCCGTCGTTGCCGCCAACCCACGCACCGTGGTGGTCCTGACCGGCGGCGCGAGCGTCGAGATGCCCTGGTCGCGGCGGGTTCCCGCCCTCGTCAACGGCTACCTGAGCGGCCAGGGCGGCGCGGCGGCGATGCTCGACGTGCTCACCGGGGTGGTCAACCCCTCGGGCCGCCTGGCCGAAACCTACGCGCTGCACTACGAGGACCACCCGACATCTATCCGCTACCCGGAAACGGGGCCGATCGCCTACTACCGGGAGGGGCCCTTCGTCGGCTACCGGTACTTCACCTCCGCCGGCGTGGCCGTTGCCTTCCCCTTCGGATACGGCCTGTCCTACTCGTCCTTCGAGTACTCCGACCTGGCCGTTGACGAGGCCGGTGCCAGCCTGACCATCACCAACACCTCGCGGCGCGACGGCAGCGAGGTCGTCCAGCTCTACGTGAGCGCCCCGGGCGCAGTGTTCGGCCCCGCCCGCGAGCTCAAGGGATACGCCAAGGTGGATGTCCCGGCGGGGCGGTCGGCATCCGTGCGCATCCCCTTCGATCGCTACACCTTCCGCCACTGGGAGACCTCGCGAGGCGCGTGGGAGACCGAGGCGGGAACCTGGACGATCCACGTGGGCCCCAACGTCCGCGATACGCCGCTCAGCGCCTCCCTCGACGTCGCGGGAACGGTCCCGGCGCCGAGTGACCCGGCCCTCGGGCAGTACCAAACCGCCGACGTCGCGGGCGTCACCGACGAGGAGTTCGCGGCCCTTCTGGGCCGCCCCATTCCGAGAGCGCAGACGGGGGAGAAACTGCGCGACTGCGACCCGCTGAGCGAGATGACCCGCGCCAAGACGTGGCTCGCCCGCGTCGTCGGACGCAGGCTCCTCGCCCTCAAGGAACGCGCCGACGCCAAGGGACACCCGGACCTCAACATTCTGTTCGTCCTCAACATGCCCTTCCGCGCCCTCGCGAAGATGAGCGCCGGCGCGGTGAGCCCCGACATGGTCGCCGACATCCTCGACGCCGTCAACGGACGCCCCCTGCGCGGGCTGACCCGAGCCGCCTTCGGCTTCATCGCCAACGCGCGCGCCAACAAGGACACCCAGCGCCACCTCGACCAGCGCCGATGACGCGGCCCCGGCCTCGTCCCCAACCGACACAGACGTAAGGAAGCAATCATGCAAGCACTCAAGCGCTGGTGGAACTCCTTCCAGGACAGGCACACGACTGCCGCCCAGTTCATCGTCTTCTTCGTCCTCTCCAACGGCATCACCGTCCTCCAGGTGGCGCTCATGCCGGTGTTCAAGGCGCTCTTCGCCCGCACCTCGCTGGTCGACACCGCCTTCCAGTTCCTGCCGGTTGGCGTCTCCCACGGGCACACCGTCTACCTCTTCGACTACGCGCCGGGCGCTCTCCAGGTCGGGGGAGGCGGGGGACTGGCCTACTTCCTGGCGGTCGAGATCACACTCCTGATCGCCCAGGTCATCAACTTATTCGCCCAGCGCAACGTCACTTTCAAGTCCAACTCCTCCGTCGGCAAGGCCGTCTTCTGGTACGCGATCGCCTACGTCCTCATCACGATCGCGGCCGCGGCCCTCCAGGTCCTCTACAAGGACCCGATCTACGCCTGGGCGATCGGCGCCATGGGGGCCGGGGGCGAGACGTTCGCGGACGTCGTCACAATGATCATCAACGCCGCCATCTCTTTCTGGGTGTTCTTCCCCATCTTTAAGGTGATCTTCAAGCAGGAATCTCGCCGGGAAGAGGCCTAGGACGGGCGGGCACAGTACACTACGGGGAGACTATTGATTGGAGAAACCAATGAGCGCTCCTCTGTTGACCGTGATCGTGCCCGCCTACAACTCCGAGGACTACCTCGATCGGGCGCTGACCACCCTCGTTGGCTACGGCGACGAGCTGGAGGCGATCATCGTTAACGACGGCTCGAAGGACTCCACCGCGCAGATCGCGGACGAGTGGGCCGCGCGCTACCCCTCCGTGAGAGCCATTCACCAGGAGAACAAGGGGCACGGCGGCGCCGTCAACGCTGGACTGGCCGCCGCGACAGGCACGCATGTGCGCGTCGTCGACTCCGATGATTGGCTCGACCGCCGCGCCACGAACGCCGTGCTGGACGTCCTGCGCGAGGAGCGCGAGGCCGGGCGCGACCTCGATCTGCTCGTCACCAACTACGTCTACGACAAGCAGGGCAAGGCGCACAAGGCCGTCATCCGCTACCGCAACGTCCTGCCGCGCGGGCGGACCTTCGGATGGGCGGACCTGGGAAGGTGCCGCTACGACCAGTACCTCATGATGCACGCGCTCACCATGCGCACAGAGGTCGTGCGCCGCTCCGGCCTGGTCATGCCCGAGCACACCTTCTACGTCGACTACCTGTACTCCTTCGTGCCGCTTCCCTACGTGCGCACGATCCGATACCTGGACGTCGACCTCTACCACTACTTCATCGGTCGCGACGACCAGTCCGTCAACGAGAAGGTCATGATCACGCGCCTGGACCAGCTCGCCCGAGTCAACGAGGCGATGACCCGGGCGCTTCCCGCGCGAGCAGACGTCGAGGACAAGCTGTGGCGCTACATGGTGCACTACCTGCGCATCAACGCCGTGGTCTGCTCCGTCATGGCGCAGCTGTCGGGCACCCCCGAGCACCTGCAGCTCAAGGAACGGATCTGGGAGACCATGGACCAGATCAACCACGAGGCCACGGATCGCCTGTGCAAGGACCTCCTGGCCGGCCTCGTCCGCCACGCGTCGCCCGTCGTCGTGCGCGGGGGATACAAGGTCGCGGCAGCCGTACTCGGGTTCAACTGAGCTAGCCGCACCCCTCCCGGTGGCTACCGTTGCGCGAGCGTCAGCGCCATGCGGTGGAGGGTGTGGCGCCTGTTGATGAGGGGAAACTCGACATCCTCGTCGCGCCCAATCCACGAGAAATGGAGTTTCTCCGCAACCCTGCGCGAGGCTTCATTGCCGTCGAAGTAGCCCAGAGTCAGCGTCGTCATGCCCAGTGCCCTCGCCCGCTCGACGATCGCCGTACCTGCCTCTGTGGCGTAGCCCCGACCCCAGTACGGTGAGCCGATCCAGTAGCCCAGGTCCGCGACCCCGGGTTCATCCGGATTCTCCGTGCGCAGGCCGATCGCCCCGACGAGATCGCCGCCGTCGAGCTGGGTCACCGCGTAGGTTTCGGGGGACGATAGCACTGTGGACAAAGCCTGGTGGGCGTCCTCGATGCTGGTGTGGGGAGCCCATCCGCAGGCCATGCCGATGCGGGGATCCTTCGCAAGCTCGTAGAGGCTGGGGGCGTCGGTGTCGCGCCATGGCCGCAAGCGCAGCCGCGCGGTATCGATGATCGTCATGCCTCTTCCTTTTCCTTTGGGGCCGCCGAGGGCAGTAGTATCGTCAGGGTAAACCAGTGATCCTCGACCAGCGTTATCGCCTGACCGCCGTAATGGCGCGCCGTCCATTGGATCGATTTTACACCCCATCCGTGACGCACGGTGTCCTGCTTGATCGTCGTCAGACGCCCGCCCGCGTCAATGTTCAGATGCCCGTCGAACCAATTCTCCACGCGGATCACCGTCATCTGTCCCCGCCGAAAGAGAGCCAACTTAAAGAGGCGCCTATCCGTATCCGGCACGTGGCGCGAGGCCTCGATCGCGTTGTCGAGGGCGTTGCCGAAGAGCGTCGCGATGTCCATCGACGACATGCCCGCTAGGAGGGACCCGTCCGCGACCGCCGTGAAGTTGATGCCCTCGGCGCTGCACACCCTGCCCTTCGTCGTCAAGACGACGTCGAGGACCGCGTTGCCGCTGTGGTACTGCTGCCCCATCTGCTCGATCGAGGATTCGAGCTGCGCGAAGGAAGCGGCCGCCCGGCCGGGATCCAGCTCGGCGCGGATCACCTCCACCTGGTGTTTGAGGTCGTGGTGTGCCCGCGCGACCTGCTCCATGTCTTCCTTGGCCGCCAGGTACTGCCGGTGCTGCGCGTCAAGGGAGGACTGAATCGAGGCCAGCTCCTTTTCGGTCGCCGCCTGCTGGATGCGTTCGAACTGGGCGAAGAGGATCGCGTAGCCCGCTAGGTCGACGAGCGTGCGGATGTAGAAGATCTCGAGACCCGCGCGCCCCGAGAACGGGGTTTGTGTCGACAGGAAACTGAGGTTGGACAGGGCGAAGATCGCGGCGCCGACGACGACGCCGGAGGCGAGGTCCGCCGTGCGCAGCGGCGGCATGCTTCCCCGGCGCGCGACGCGGCGCTCCAGGACGTAAACGACGCTCAGGCACGGTACTGCGATGGCGACGTAGCCGGCGACGGAAATCGGGTGCCAATAGGGCTTGTCCGCGTGCGAATAGACGACGACCTGCCAGGCGAGCGAGGCGGTGAACTCGGCGACGATGAACGCGCGTGCGCTCATGTGCGTCACCCAGCGCCAATCGAGCGCCGTGCCGACCCTGATCACCGACCACACGAGCGCGAAGGCCGTCATCATGCCCGGCACCCAGAGCCACAGCGGAGCGTGGCCGAGCGCCTCCTGCGCGCCGACGAGAACGACGAGCCCACCCGCCCCGGCGGCGATGAGACGCCAGCGGGGGACGGAATCTGCCGGGGTGAGCGCGCTGGATGAGGCGGAGCGCGCCCGGGCGAGGACGTAGACGAGGGCGGAAGCCCACTCGGACAGGGCTGTGAGAGCGCGCGGGATGTCGGGCAGCGAGTCCAACACGTCAGTGGATCCCGCCCGCGTAGGATGCCAGCGCGCACATGAAGGCCTTCTTGCGCGGACGGGAGATGCGCAGGGAGTGCCCGCCCGTCATCAGGCACTCCTGGTCGGCCACGCCGCGCACGTGCGCGAGGTTGACGAGGTAGCAGGAGTTCGACCGGAAGAAGTCGTGCCCCTCGAGCCGCGCCTCCAAGGTCTTGAGCGTCGAGGTGATCGTCAGGATGCCGGACACGGTGTGCACGTCGAGGTGGTGCTTGATGGACTCGACGTAGACGATGTCGGAGATGTCGACGCGGTACGTCGAGGAGCCCGACTGCAAGATAACGGAGGCGCTCGCGCGTTTCGTGACGGTCGCGAGGCAGCGATCCATCTCCTGGGAGAAGGCAAACCAGGGCAGTGGCTTCATCAGGTAGGACAGTGCTCCCACCTGGTAGCCGTGGATCGCGTACTGGGCGGCCGAGGTGATGAACACGAGGACCACCTCCTCGTCGATCTCACGGATCGCTCACGCGGCGCTCAAGCCGTCCACGTGTTTCATCTGGATGTCCATCAGGATGATGTCGTAGATCGGCTTATAGTTGCCGACGATGCTGCCGCCGTCCTCGAAGTAGTCGACGCTGACAGTGATTCCCCTCTCCTCGCCGTATCGCGCGAGGTAGTCGGCAAGGAGCTGACGCGAGGACGCTTCGTCCTCGACGACGGCGACGCGCACCATGAGCACTGTCCTCCCAACGTTGCAGCTGATGAGGACAAGGATATGGGAGACGCGTCGAGCCGTGCGAGCGAGTCCAGGCGCCGGCCTCGTCGCTCGCGTGAGGGCGCGCTCGCGCGAGGGGGCAGCTACGATTGGGGCAGTCCAAGGAAAGGGGAGCGGCGTGGATCTGCTCGTTGTCGGCTCGGGCTTCTTCGGCCTGACCTTCGCCCGCGAGGCAGCGGAGCGTTTCGGCATGGACGTGACCATCATCGAGCGTCGCGACCACATCGGCGGCAACGCCTACTCGTCGATCGACGAGGCGACGGGTGTGGAAGTGCACCGCTACGGAACCCACCTCTTTCACACCTCGAATGAGCGCGTGTGGTCTTACGTCAATCGCTTCACCGCCTTCAACGACTACCGTCACCGCGTCTACGCCAACCACCGCGGAGTCGTCTACCCGCTGCCGATCAACCTCGGGACGATCAACCATTTCTTCGGCGCCGCCTACTCGCCGACCGAGGCCCGGGAACTGATCGCCCGGCAGGCCGCCGACGTCACCTGCGAGGCCGCGAACCTGGAGGAGAAGGCCATCAGCCTGATCGGCCGGCCCCTTTACGAGGCGTTCATCGCCGGGTACACCGCCAAGCAGTGGCAGACCGACCCGCGCGAGCTGGACGCCTCCATCATCACGCGCCTGCCCGTTCGCTTTACCTACGAGAACCGCTACTTCCAGGACCGCTACGAGGGACTGCCTCTGGGCGGATACGGCGCGTGGATCGCGAACATGGTCGACCACCCGCGCATCAGCGTCCACACGGGCGTGGACTTCTTCGACGAGTCCTCACCCCTGTCGAAGTCCGCCACCGTCGGCCAGGTCCCGGTGGTCTACACGGGCGCGATCGACCGCTACTTCGACTACGAGGCCGGCGCCCTGGGGTGGCGCACCCTCGACTTCGAGACCGAGGTCGTGGACGTGCCCGACTACCAGGGGTGTTCGGTCATGAACTACTCCGACCGCGACGTTCCCTTCACGCGCATTCACGAGTTCGCTCACCTGCACCCCGAGCGCGAGCGCAGGGGCGCGACGAACACGATCATCCAGCGGGAGTATTCGCGCTTCGCGTGTCCTGGCGACGAGCCCTACTACCCGATCGCCTCGCCCTCCGACCGCGCCACGCTGGGCGCCTACCGGCAGATGGCGGCGGGGGAGAAGGACGTGCTCTTCGGCGGTCGCCTGGGCTCCTACCAGTACCTCGACATGCACATGGCGATCGCGTCGGCCCTGACGAAGGTCGACGAGGCCTGCTCCGCCTGGCGCTGACGGGCACCCTTGTGCGATGGCGTCGATCTTCTGGTCCGTCCTGTCGATCGCGCTCATCATGGGCGTCGGTTGGCTTGCGCGGCGGACGGGGGCCCTGGGGGCTGAGGCGGCGCCCGCGCTCGCGTCGGTCGCATACTGGGTGGCTACCCCGGCGATGCTCTTTCACGCCGTCGTCTCCTCCGACACGTCGGGCGTCGTTGGGCCGCCGCTAGCCGTCGCCGCGGCCTCGGGCGTCGGTAGCGCCGTCTTCTTCGCCCTCGTCGCCCGCTTCGTCCTGCGTCTGCGCCGCGGCGAGGTCGCCCTCGGCGCGATGGCGGCCTCCCTCAACAACGGGGCCTACGTCGGTATCCCGATCGCCGTCTACGTCCTGCGCGACGCGAGCGCGGTCGTTCCGATCCTGGTGTTTCAGCTCGGCTTCTTCACGCCCATGTTCTTCGTCCTGGCCGACCTGGCCGGCTCGGGGCGCCGCCCCTCGCCTGCCGGCGTCGTCGGCGTCGTCGCTCGCAACCCGATGGTGATCGCGGCGGCGGCGGGCTCCGTCGTCGCGGGATTCGCCTGGCCCGTGCCGACCGTTCTCGACGTTGCGACCTCGATGCTCGGGGCCGGCGCCCCGCCCATGATCCTCCTGTCCTTCGGGGCCTCTGTCGTGGATCGCGCCGGCGGATCCGGCGCGATGAACGCTTCCGCCATCGCGACGGCCTCCCTCACGAAACTCATCATCCAACCGGCGCTCGCGTGCGCAGTCGGGTCGGCGCTGGGCCTGGGCGGCAGCGCTCTCATGGCAGTCACCGTCATGGCTGCCCTGCCCTCGGCGCAAAACGCTTATATTGCTGCCACCCGGGCGCGCGCGGGGGAGCGCATCGCTCAGGGGACCGTGCTCGCGACGACGGCTCTGTGCCTGCCCGTCGTCATCGCCGTCGCGGCCCTCTTCCACGGCCTCGGCCTCGTGTCCTGACGATCCGCTGGGAGCCGAGCGGCCCCGCGCCCACGCCCGGCCCGGAAACGGACCAAGGCCTCGCCAAAAAGAGGTCAAAAGCACGTTTTATATCGTGGACTGTGGCTGACACGAGGGTGTATCGGCCATAGTCTGGCTGAGCATTATCCCAAAATCAAGCGAATGCAAGGAACTCGATTCATGTCAACCACCGCATCCAGCTCGGCGCCCCGCGCGCGCGACTCGTGGAGCGGCCAGACTGGCTTCCTGCTGGCAGCCATCGGCTCGGCCATCGGCCTGGGAAACATCTGGCGTTTCCCCGGAGTCTCCTACTCCAACGGCGGCGGCGCCTTCCTGGTCCCATACCTGGTCGCCCTCATCTTCGTCGGCATCCCCATGCTCTGGCTCGACTACGCGGTCGGACACAAGTTCCGCGGGTCACCGCCCTGGGCCCTTCGCAAGATCCTGGGCGGCGGTGAGTTCGTCGGCTGGATCCAGACCTTCGTCTGCTTCGTCATCATGGTCTACTACGGCGCGGTCCTCGCCTGGGGCGTGCAGTACACGATCTACTCCGTCAACGCGGCCTGGGGCGAGGACCCGACGAGGTTCTTCACCGACGACTTCCTGCAGGTGGTGCCCGGTTCGACCTTCTCGTGGGCTCCCGCGTGGTCGGTCATGATCCCCCTCGCCCTCGTGTGGATCCTCGTGCTCCTCGTCATCGGACGCGGACTGTCCAAGGGCGTCGAGGCGGCTAACAAGATCTTCCTGCCGCTGCTCGTCATCCTCTTCCTCGCGCTCGTCGTTCGCGCCCTCTTCCTGCCCGGCGCCACCGAGGGCCTCAACGCCTTCTTCACCCCGAACTGGGGCGCGCTGACCGACGCGAAGGTGTGGCTCGCCGCGTTCGCCCAGATCTTCTACTCCCTGTCCGTGGGTTTTGGCATCATGCTGACCTACGCCTCCTACCTTAAGCCGAAGTCGAACCTGACGGGCACCGCCCTGGTGGCAGGCTTCGCGAACTCCTCCTTCGAGATCCTCGCGGGCATCGGCGTGTTCAGCGCCGTCGGCTTCATGGCCCACCAGGAGGGCGTCGGCGTCGCAGAGGTCGACGGGCTGAGCGGCCCGATCCTGTCATTCGTGACCTTCCCGAAGATCATCTCGATGATGCCCGGCGGCCCGATCTTCGGCGTGCTCTTCTTCTCCTCCCTGGTCCTGGCCGGCGTGACCTCCCTGCTGTCCCTCCTCCAGGTCGTCTCGGGCGGGCTCCAGGACAAGTTCGGCTGGTCGCCCGCCCGCTCTGCGCTCATCTTCGGCGTTCCCGCCACCGTCATCTCGCTCGCGCTCTTCGGCACGCGCTCCGGCCTGAACAACCTGGACATTGTCGACAACTTCATCAACTCGATCGGCGTGGTCTCATCGGCGATCATGTTCGCCGTCCTGTGCGCAGTGGCCGGACCCCGCCTCGGGGTGCTGCGCGCTCACATCAATTCTGTGTCCAGCGTTAAGGTACCCAAGTTCTGGGAACCGCTCGTCGGCATCGTCATCCCCCTCGTTCTCTTCATCATGATGGCCATGTCCATAGTCGACCTGATCACGAACGGGTACGGCGACTACCCGAGCGGCTACGTGCTGATCTTCGGCTGGGGCGCCGTCGCGGTGGCCGTCATCGCCTCTCTGATCTTCACCCTGATCCCGTGGAAGCATCGCCCCGTCAACGTGCGCGCCACGGTTGCCGAAATCCTCGAGGAAGACAACGACGAGTCCCTCGCGACCGAAGGAGGCCCCCAGTGACTGCTCCCGCAATCTCCCTGATGATCCTGACGATCCTGCTCGTGTGGGGTGGCCTCGTGGCCTCCGTCGTCATGCTGCAGATCCTGCCGGTCCCCTCGGACGAGGAGACGGCGGCCGCGCAGGAGGCAATCGACGCTCAGGTGGCTCTGCGCCAGGGGAAGGAAGCCGATGCGCCTCATCGCGTTTGACCTCGACGACACGCTGGCCCCCTCGAAGTCGCCGCTCCCGCCCGACATGGACGCTGCGCTGTGCTCCCTGCTGGAACACGTGGAGGTGTGCGTTATCTCCGGCGGCCAGATGGGGCAGTTCCGCAGCCAGGTGCTGGAGAACCTGCACGCCTCCGACGAGCAGCTCTCGCGCCTGCACCTGATGCCCACCTGCGGGACGCGCTATTACCGCTACGAGGGAGGGGCGTGGGTCGAGCGTTACGCGCACGACCTCGACCCCGAGGTTGCGGCGCGCGTCATCGCCTCCCTCGAGAGTCACGCCCGCGAGCTTGGCCTGTGGGAGGAGAACCCGTGGGGCGCCATCATTGAGGACCGTGGCTCGCAGATCACCTTCTCGGCACTGGGCCAGGAGGCGCCGCTCGACGCCAAGCGCGCCTGGGATCCCGACGGAACGAAGAAGGCTGCCCTGCGCGACGCGGTCCAGCCCGACGTCCCGGAGTTGGACGTGCGCGGTGGCGGATCGACCTCGGTCGACATCACGACGCGGGGCATCGACAAGGCCTACGGCATGGGTAAGCTCGTCGAGGAGACGGGGATCCCCGCATCCGAGATGCTCTTCATCGGCGATCGCCTCGACCCGGAGGGCAACGACTATCCCGTCAAGGCTGCCGGCTACGCGACGCGTGCCGTTTCCGGTTGGCAAGAGTGCGTTGAGGTCGTCCGCGAGCTTGTCGATTCGATGAGCTGACGCGCGCCAAGACGCAGCGAGGCCGGGGCTGGGATTGCAGCCCCGGCCTCGAGCGTTGCCTCTCCGAGCCCGGCGCGCTCCTCGCGCTGCCGACGGGGGAGCCCGCTAGGCGCCGATGCCACGCGTCGCCCAGAAGACGACGGCGGAGGCGGCCGCAACGTTGAGAGAGTCGACCCCGTGTTCCATGGGGATCCTGACCGTGTAGTCGGATGCGGCGATCGTGCGCCTGCCGAGGCCGTCCCCCTCGGTGCCCATCACCATCGCGAGGCGCGCGCCCGGGCCCTGGAGGACGGGCAGCGAGGCGAAGTCCTCAAGCGAGACGCTGTCATCGGACAGGGCCAGGGAAGCGACCGTGAAGCCCCGGTCCTGGAGGGCGCGCACGTCGCCGGGCCAAGACTCCAGCCGCGTCCAGGGCACCTGGAAGACCGTGCCCATCGAGACGCGCACGGAGCGGCGGTAGAGGGGATCCGCGCAGGAGGGGGTCACGAGGACCGCGTCCACTCCGAGGGCGGCGGCGCTGCGGAAGGCGGCGCCCACGTTCGTGTGGTCGACCAGGTTCTCCAGGACGACGACGCGGCGGGCGGACCCGCCACCGCGGGCCGTGGCCAGCAGGTCGTCGAGGGCGGGCAGGGCCGGGCGTTGCATCGCGGCCAGTGCTCCTCGGTGCAGGTGGAAGCCCGTCATCTGCTCCAGTACGTGCTCCTGGGCGACGAAGACGGGGACTTCTGCGCCGCCGGCGGCCCCCGTCGCCGCCTCGATGAGCGGAGCCAGGGCGGGCATCCACCGAGGGGACAGCAGGAAGGAGCGCGGACGATGGCCCGCCCGGATGGCGCGCTCGATGACGTTGGCCGACTCGGCCATGTACAGGCCCCGCTCCGGCTCGAGTTTCGAGCGGAGCCCCACGTCCTTGAGGCGCGTGTAGTCCTCGAGGTGCGGATCGGCGCGCAGGTCTGCGTTGGTCAGTTCGATGATCATGGCGAACTCAGGCTCGCTGGAGGGCGCGCGAAACCTCGCCCGGCCACGACGGCCCCTCGAAGATGAAGGCGGAGAACGCCTCGACCAGGTCCGCTCCCGCCGCGATCATGCGCAGCGCGTCCTCGGCGGAGGAGACGCCGCCCGTGCCGATGAGGATCTGTGAGTCGTCCAGGTGACGCGCGACGAGCGCGACGACCTCGAGGGCGCGAGGCAGCAGGGGAGCCCCCGACACGCCGCCTTCGCCCAGGTCGTGGTTGATTGTCGTGTTCGTCGCGACGACGCCGGCCAGGCCCAGCTCCTTGGTGAGCTCGACGACCGCGAGGATGTCCTCGTCAGCCAGGTCGGGGGCGATCTTGACGAAGAGGGGCATTGCGCGATCGGGAGCCCCCGCCTCGCAGCCGCGGCGTGCGGCCTGAAGGATGGGGCGCAGGTGCTCCACGGACTGCAGGTCGCGCAGCCCGGGCGTGTTGGGGGAGGACACGTTGACGACGACGAAGTCGACCCAGCGGGCGAGGGCCCGGGCGCAGTACTCGTAGTCGGCGGGCGCGTCCTCCTCCGCAGTGACCTTGTTCTTGCCGATGTTCGCGCCCACGACGGAGGCTCGCCCGGCGCTGCTTGAGCGCAGCTCGCGCAGCTTCTCGGCGGCAGCGTCGGCACCGGCGTTGTTGAAGCCCATACGGTTGCGCAGGCCCCGCTCCTCCATGAGGCGCCACAGGCGCGGTGCCTCGTTGCCGGGCTGCGGGCGCGGCGTGACCGTTCCGATCTCAACGAAGGCGTAACCCAGGGCGCTCATGCCCAGGACCGCTTCGGCGTCCTTGTCCATGCCCGCTGCCAGGCCCAGGCGCGAGGCAAGGACACGCCGGCCAAGCATGAGGGGGACTTCGACGCCGCCGACGACGCGGGTGGGCCGACGCCCGGGATCCAGGTGGCCCAGGGTGGCGCGCATGAGTCCGCGGGTCAGGCGCATTCGCCCGGCGAGGGCAATGGCGCCCAGGCCGAGGTGGTGTGCGAGCTCCGGGTCGGAATGAGAGATGAAGTGGCGGAATGTCCAGTTGTAGGCGCGTCGGATCATAGTAACTAGGGTAGTTGATCAGTCCCACCAAGCCCACCACCAGCGCTCCGCCGTTGCGTCTCGGACGAGGAAGCGCATCTCGTCGGGCGGTATCGCCTCCCGATCCAGGCCCAGCACCTCGGCCAGCGTGAGCCAGTCTCGGTAGGTCGGGGAGTCGCCGACCTCGATGGGCAGCCCCGTGTGGGTGACGATGGCCGACTCGGGGACGCATACCGTGTCGATGCTGACGCGCTCGTCCCATCGGGGAGCTCGGATGACGTAGCCGTCGAGGGTGAGCCCGTCAATGCGCGTGGCGGCCCGCAGGAGGTCGGTGATGCGAGGCGCGTTGTTCTGGCGGTCCTCGCGAGCGAGCGGGGGAAGCAGCGACCTGAGCCTGCGCGCGTCTGCGCCCGCCAGGTCGCTGAAGCGCGCGTAGTCGCAGGTGTCCCACCCCTCGCAGACGTAGGGCGAGAGCAGGGCGCTCACGTGGCGGTCGTCGAGCCAATTCATGGGCCCGTACAGTCCCTCGCGCGCGGCAGCCTCGTCGTCGGCCATGGTGGAGCCATGGGACGCCGGCGTCGCCTCGGGGGAGGCGGCGGGTGCGAGAGGTGCGGCGTCGCTCGTCGACTCGCCCGGGTCCCGAGCGCCGCGCGTGGGAGGGGAGAGGGGAGCGGGCGGGTCGGCCTCGTCGACGGAGGCGCTAGCGAGGGTGATCGCTGGGGCTCCCTCCTCATCGACGCGTACCTGGGAGGTTGCGGTGAGCGTGACTGAGACGTGCATGGCGGTGTCCTTCCGTGTGGCGCGGCGTCGGTGCCGCAGCCCCACCAGGATCGCTCAGCACTCGGGACGCACACCAGCCGCGCGCGCCCGCCTGTGGACGGCGTCGGGGCGGCGAAGACGCCTGTGCATAGACGCGACGCGGTCCCGCACCCTGTGGAGGAGTGCGAGACCGACCGAAGGGAGGACGGGAGCTACGCCGGGAACTCGCCGCGTGCCACCTGCGGGCGCGGGGAGCGCCAGCGAAGCGGCATGATCATGCGCGAGACGGCGTAGTAGCCGGTGCCTCGCGGGATCTCCTCGCGGGGGTAGCGCTTCGTGAAGGCGGCCTTGATCTTGCGCCACACGAGGAATGCCTCGACGGCGGTGATGATGAAGGACCCGTACATGATGAAGGAGGCCCCGTAGAGGAGGTACACCTGCCACTGCAGCGGGATCCTGTTGGCGGCGAAGGACAGCGCCATGAGGAGGATCAGGGACAACATCATCAGGGCCATGATCCACTCGGAGACGGAACGGCGCGCGTCGACGTAGTCGCGCACGAAACGGCGGGCGCGGCCCTTGTCGCGAGCTGGCAGGTACTTCTCCTCGCCGGTAACCAGGGCGCGCTGCTCGGCGTCGAATCGCGCGTTCCTCGCCGCCCGAGCCGCCCGCTTGGCTTCCTTGCGGTCGGCGGGGACCAACGGGTGAAGACGGGCCGCCTCGGCCTGCTTGCGCTTCGGCGTGGGGCGTCCCTTCTTGCCGGTGGGGCTGGTGGGGACGGGCGCGGTGGTCGCCGCGTCGTCCTCGCTCTTGTTCTTATTTCGTCCAAACACGCTCCAAGGCTAGCGGAAATGCGACCCGCCTTGCACTGTCATGGTCTACCCTGGGCGTATGGCTGATACTTCACACGCATTGTCTTCGTCCGTTTTGAGGCAGCGTCTCGAGGCTGTGTTCCCGTCTCTGCTCGATGAGCTCACGCAGCTGGTGGCCATCCCGTCGGTGTCCTCGGACCCGGCGCACGCCGCCGACCTGGAGCGCAGCGCCGAGCACCTGCGCGAGCGTTTTGAGGCCTTGGGCCTCGAAGCGAAGGTCCTACGCGAGACGGCCGAGGACGGGACCGAGGGTAAGCCCGCGCTCGTAGCCCACACCCGGCGAATCGAGGGCGCGCCGACGGTGCTTCTCTACGCGCATCACGACGTGCAGCCAGTGGGCGAGGTGGAGCGCTGGAGCATGGACCCCTACAGGGCCGAGGTGCGCGGCGATCGCATCTACGGTCGCGGTACCTCCGACGACGGCGCGGGCGTCACCGTCCACCTGGGGTCGCTGTCCATCCTCGGTGATGACCTGCCCGTCAATGTCGTGGTCTTTATTGAGGGCGAGGAGGAGATTGGCTCCCCGTCCTTCACGGCCTTCCTGGGCGCCCACAGGGACGAGCTCGCCGCGGACGTCATTGTCGTGACGGACTCGTCGAACTGGAAGCCGGGTGAGCCGGCGGTGACGACGACGCTGCGCGGCAACGCCATCGTGACCGTGGACGTGACCGTTGCGGATCACGCCGTTCATTCCGGTGCTTTCGGCGGACCGCTGCTGGACTCGGTCGCGATCTCCTCGATGATGATCGCCTCCCTTTTCGACGAGAAGGGCGACGTCGCGGTCCCGGGCCTGGGCGGATCGGACCGGGCGGACGTGGATTGGCCGGAGGAGGAGCTGCGCGAGGCCGCCGGCATGGTCGAGGGCCTCCGCCTGGCGGGTTCGGGCGACATTGCCGCGCGCATGTGGACCAAGCCCTCGATCTCCGTCATCGGCTTCGACGCGCGTCCCGTCTCCAACGCCTCGAACACGATCGCCCCGCATACGCGCTTCCGCCTGTCGATGCGCACGGTCCCGGGCGTGGATCCCACGCGGGCCCAGGCAGCACTCGTCGACTACCTGCTCTCTCACGTCCCCTTTGGCGCGCGGGTCGAGGTCACGTGTGAGGACGCGGGCGCGGGGTACCAGGCGGACATGGACTCCCCGGTGACAGCGACCCTGCACGAGTGCCTCACCGAGGCCTGGGGCGTGCCCTCTGTCAACATCGGCGTGGGCGGATCGATCCCCTTTATCTCGGACTTCCAGCGCATCTTCCCGGATGCCCAGGTCGTCGTGACGGGCGTCGAAGATCCGTTGACGAACGCCCACTCAGAGGACGAATCGCAGTCAATCCCGGACCTGAAGGCGGCGATCCTGGCTGAAGCGCTGCTGCTGACCCGCTTGGCCTCCCTGTGAAGCGAGTCGTGATCGCCGGTCGGTGGGATGGGGGCATTCCCCTCCTGCCGGCCGGCCTCGCGTTGAAGGAGATCGCCCGGGGGGTGGGCGCCGGTGCCGAGGATGTCGACCTCGTGACGGTGCCGCTCGGCCCGGGTCCCACCGCGGTCGAGGCCCTGGCAGGGGCGTGCGCCCATGCCTCGTTGGTGAGCGTCCCCCTCGATGTGGCGTCGACCCGGGAGGCGGGCGAGCGCGTGGCCGAGTTGCTCGGCGAGCGCATGATTATCGTCGAGGGCGGACACAACGCCTTCCCCGACTGTGGCCTCGGGTTCCTCGCGGGCATGCTCGGCGTGGCGCAGAGCGACGTCGCGGGCGATGCCCTTGCGGGCGCCCTGACGCGCGCCGAGGAGCTCGTCGCGGCACGCGGCACGGCCCTCGTGTGCGCGGCATCGACCGCGCGTCCGCTACTCGGACTCGACTCGGTCCTCGCTGTCGCCCCCGACCTCGAACCCATTGAGGAACAGGACACATCGCTGACGGGCCTCCTGACGCAGTCCTTCGCCCACCGGCCACTGGGACGCCGCCAGCTGCTGGGGGGCCGCGACACTCATCCGGCGCGCATCCCAGGGGCGGGAGCCGGGGGCGGGGTCGGCGCGGTCATCGCGGCAAGCGGCGGGCGTATCGTCCCCACCGGGGAGCTTCTCTCCAATCTGATCGGGCTTGATATGACGCTCATGGCTGCCGATCTCGTCATCGTGGCGGAACCCGAGTTAGCGTCGCCGCTGCTCGCGGAATCCACGATGGACGCACTCACCTGCGCGGCGTCCGCACACGCCCTTCCGGTCGTTGCTCTCACCGTCCGTTCGAGCCTGTCGCCGCATGAGCGCGCGCAGTGGGGCCTGCACGGAGTCTTCGAAACGGAGGCACGCGTCACGCTCTGGGAGGCTGGGCGGCGTATCGCACACACCTGGTTACGCTAAGCGCGCATCTCACCCCTCGCGCGCGGCGCGGGCGGGGGAGTAGTGTGTCAAGCGCATACGTCTCGCTTTCATCGTTAGGAGCACCATGTCCGAGTCCGCAACTCAGGCTCCCACCCACGAGGTCACCCTCACCGACGTCGCAGCCGCGAAGGTCAAGAGCCTCCTCGAGCAGGAGGGCCGCGACGACCTACGCCTGCGCATCGCCGTCCAGCCCGGCGGCTGCTCCGGCCTGATCTACCAGCTGTACTTCGATGACCGCACGCTCGACGGGGACGCCATCCGTTCCTTCGATGGCGTCGAGGTCGTCGTCGACCGGATGAGCGTGCCCTACTTGAGTGGTGCCACGATCGACTTCGCCGACACCATCGAGCGTCAGGGATTTACGATCGACAACCCGAACGCCCAGAACACCTGCGCCTGCGGCGAATCCTTCCACTGAGCTGAAAGGCACTCCACCCAATGATGTCTTCCCTGCGCCGTTTCGGTGCCCTCGCTGCCGGTGCGGCCCTTGCCCTGAGCCTCGCCGCGTGCACCGACCTGACCTCCACCTCGCCCGCGTCCGAGATTGATTACTCCGCCTGCCCGATCGACGATTCTGAGCTTCAGGCCCAGAACGTCGACCGGACCGGCAAGGCTAGCTTCCCAGAGGTGACGGGCGAGGAGACACCCGTCATCGCTGCGGGCACGGGGAGTGAACCCACCGACAAGGTGGCGGTGAAGACCCTTAGGCAGGGCGACGGCGCTCTCGTGTGCCCGGGTACGACGATCAAGGCTAACTACGTCGGTGCGCTGTGGGACGGGACAGTCTTCGATTCGTCCTACGAGAAGGGCCAGCCGATCGAGTTCTCGCTCGATCAGGTCGTCAAGGGGTGGACCTACGGCCTCGCGCACACTCACGTTGGTGACCGCGTCGAGCTGGTCATTCCCGCGTCCCTCGGCTACGGTGCGCAGGCGCGCGGCACTATCCCCGCGAACGCGACGCTGGTCTTCGTCGTCGACATCGTCGGCGTCGCGACCCAGGATATCGCCGACGAGTCGGTCCTCAGCGGGGCTACGGCGACCGGCGAGCAGCTGCCCGCCGGCGTCACCGTGACGGGCGATCCTGGCGTCGAGCCCTCCCTGACGGTCGACGAGAGCGCCCCTGTGCCGACCGAGCGCTCCTACTACACCATTTACAAGGGCAGCGGCGAGGAGCTTAAAGACGGCGAGACTTTCCTCTTCAAGGCCGTCCTAGGCGGTTTCGGCGCCAACGGGCAGACGCAGTCCACGTGGCAGAAGAAACCCGAGAGCTCCACTGTCGTGGAAGCGGGCATCTCCGGCGTGACGGTCGGATCGCGAATCCTTCTCGTCGTCCCGATCCCGGCCCAGGAAGCGCAGTCCGGCCAGTCCGGTGCAAGCGCGCAGGCCAACGTGTTCGTGATCGATGTCGTAGGAAAGACGTCGATGCAGTAGCCGCGCGGCATTCATCTGCTGGTTGCGGGCGGCTCCCGGTGGGGGAGCCGCCCGCAACCCGTTAGAATGAGGCGATCGCGTCGATAACGCCATACACGCAAGGAGAGCTTCCATGAGCGAAGAAACCGTCCGGATCCTGGTTTTCAGCGATGACAAAGACAAGCGCGCCGCCGTCGTGAACGGCGTCGGTTGGCGTGCGTCCAAGGACACGCCCCGAATCGAGTGGGTGGAAGCGGCTACCGCCTTCGGCGTGCGTGACGCCGTCGACCAGCAGGATTTCACGGTTCTCATCCTCGACGCTGAGACGAAGAAGGAAGGCGGGATGTCCGTCGCCCAGGACCTGCAGGAGACCCGCGAGGACGTCCCTCCGATCATCTATCTGACGGCCCGCGTGCAGGACGATTGGCTCGCCACGTGGGCGGGGGCAGCCGCGACGGTCGCCGATCCCATCGACCCGATCATCCTGCAGGAGACGCTCGCCGACGTCCTGCGTGAGGCCGCTCGATGAGCGACAAACAGTGGGGTGTGATTATTGCCACACTCAATGCTGGCGAGGCCCTCGACTACGACCAGTCGTACTGGCTGATGGACCAGGTCATGAGCGGCGAGCTCGGCGAGGCGCGCCTGTCGTCCTTCCTGACCTCCCTGGCAGTCAAGGGAGCGACGGTCGAGGAGATCCACGGCCTGGCCGACGCCATGTCGGACCACGCGGCGAGCGTGGACCTGCCAAGCCGCGCCCTCGACATCGTTGGCACCGGCGGGGACGGTCTGAAGACCGTCAACATCTCTACGATGTCCGCGATCGTCCTGGCCGCGATGGGTATCCCCCTCGTCAAGCACGGCAACCGCGCCTCCACCTCGAATTCGGGATCGGCAGACGTCATCGAGGCCCTCGGAGTCAACCTCGACGTCGACGCCGACCGGCTGCGAGCCGTCTTCGACGAGGTTGGCATCGCCTTCCTTTTCGCCAACAAGATGCACCCCTCGATGCGCTTCGCAGCGCCCGTGCGTCGCGCGCTCGGATTCCCCACCGCGTTCAACGTTCTGGGACCGCTGACGAACCCCGCCAGGGCTCAGGCCTGCGCGATCGGAGCGGCCAAGGAGGACAACGCGAGGCTGATGGCGGGAGTCTACGCCTCAAGGGGATGCTCCGCGATCGTGTTCCGCGGCAAGAACACGGGCCTCGATGAGCTGACAACCGCCGACGAGAACCAGGTCTGGATCGTCTCGGACGGGCGGGTTATCGCAACGGACTTCGACGCGCGCGAGGCGCTGGGCATGGCGGCCTCGACCGTCGACGACCTGGCGGGCGGCGAGGCGGCTCACAACGCCGCGGTGGCGCGCGACGTCCTGTCGGGAGGGGGACCCGCCCCCGTGCGCGACGCCGTCGCCCTCAACGTTGCCGCGGGACTCGTGGCCTGGGAGGGGCTCGACGATCCGGTTACCGCCGACAATTTCGTGCCGCGAATGCGCGTGGCAGTCGAGCGTGCCCTCGGCGCCCTGCGTGACGGCCTGGGAGCCCGCCTCGTGGAGCGCTGGGCGCGCGCCTCCAACGAGTAGCGAGGAGCCGGGCGCGCCTAGGGGCGCGAATTCTCGAACGGGCGGGCGGTTGCCTGAGCCAAGAGCTCACGCAGCCGCCCGTCGCGTAGCGGGCTGCCGATCGGCTCCGACCACGACAGGGGGCCGTCCCATTCGATGAGTCGGGTCCCGGGCTCGCACAGCTGGGCGCTGATCAGGGCAGTCTCCGCCCACGGCGCCGCCGAGGCCGCGAGACCGCCCGTGTCCAGGGGCGGCGTCGCGGTGAGCATGTCGATCCACGGCGCGGGATCGGCAAGCGGGGGCACCACGACGGAGCTTAGGTAGCAGCCGAAGGACGCCACGTGGATGACCCACCCGGCTTGCCCCGAATCCGCGCGCGCTCCCCACACGATGCGCGGCGCGGCCAGGATCGGGCGCATAGTAGCGCGTTCCACGCCCGTCATGTAGGCGCTCAGGTCGTCGCGGGCGGCCGCGGCCGGCTCGAAAAGCCCCTGTGCTCCCAGGCGCGCCATGAGCGAGGTGAGAGCCTCGGGAACCGTGAGGGACGTGGCGGCCAGGGCCTCGTCAATGAGGGCGGCGCCGTCGCAGCCGACCCTCTCGGACAGCGCGCGGCTGATCGCCCCCGCGGCGCGCGACGCGTGCGCTCGCGTACCGAATGGGCCCAGGGCGCGCGGCAGGGCCTCCAGGCTGATCGTGGGGGTCACGACCGCGCGCGTTCCCTCGCGAACGACCCAGTGCTGGGCGCGCTGACGCCGAGAGGCGGAGTTGTAGGGCGGATCCATGCTCGCGATGTCGCGCAGCTCGCGGATGCGCGCCTCCAGGATCGACGACGTGGGAAAGGACCGAACGCCCGACGCCAACGCCACCATGCGCTGGACCTTGGGGCGCTTCTCGGCGCGCGTGTAGTAGCTGCCCACGCGCGACCTCAGGGATGACGCCGACCCGACGTAGAGCGCGGCTCCCGACGTGTCGACGAAGTGGTAGACCCCGGGAGTCGTCGGTAGTTCGGCCACGAACGGGGGCGTCGACGGGCGGCGCGAGGGCGCCTCGTCGCTCAGGGCCACCAGGTCCTCCACGTCGCTCACTCCCGCGCCGACGAGGAGATCCACGAAGCCCAGCAGCACCTCTGCCGTCGCTCGAGCGTCCCCGAGAGCGCGGTGCTGTGGGACCGTGGCCGATCCGAAGTAGGAGGAGATCGTCGCGAGCTTGTGATTGCGCACGAGGGGGCGTGGCAGCGCCAGTCGTGCGAGTGCGAGCGTGTCGACGACGCGAGGCCGCGGCCAGGGGAGCCCCGACGCTCGCGCCGCGCGGCGCAGGAAGCCGACGTCGAAGGGGGCGTTGTGCGCCACGAGCACCGGCGGTTCCTCGTCGTCGAAGCCCGCCCAGTCGATGAATCGCTCAAGGACGGTGGCGATCGAGTCGGCGTCCTCGACCATCGCGGGCGTGATGCCGGTGAGGGAGGTGATGAAAGGCGGGATCGGGCGCGAGGGGCGAGCGAGTGAGGAGAACTCCTCGACCACGCGCCGCTCCCTGACCCGAACCGCCCCGATCTCGGTGATCTCGGCTTCCCTGCCCAGCCCCGTCGTCTCCAGGTCGACGATCACCCAGTGTCCGCGCGAGGCGGGCCTTCCCACCGCGTCGAGGCTCAGCTGAAGCTCAGGTCTCGCACTTCGAGACAGCGCGTCAGAAACAATCGTTCGAGCAAAGGGTTTGTCAGACTCGACGGGCGCAATGGTTTCCGCACAATTGCGCATGGGAGTCTCTTTCGTCATACAGTTGATACTAATTCGAACGCGCGCCCGCGCGCCCGCTGACAATTGAGGAGTCACAGTGGCGTTCTATCAGGCACTCAAGGCGACCGGCAGCCCGATTCTCAAGGCTGCGTACCACCCGTGGATCCGCGGCAAGGAGAACGTTCCCGCCGAGGGGCCTGCGATCCTGGCTTCGAACCACAACGCCGTGTGGGACTCCGTGTTTCTGCCGATGATGCTCGACCGCGAGCTCGTCTTCATGGGCAAGGCGGACTACTTTACCGGAACCGGTCTCAAGGGCTGGATGACCAAGGAGTTCATGCGCGCTGTCGGAACCATCCCCGTGGACCGCACCGGCGGACGCGCCTCGGAGGGGGCCCTCAACGCCGGCCTCAAGCGCCTGAAGCAGGGACAGCTCTTCGGCATCTACCCCGAGGGGACGCGCAGCCCCGACGGCCGCCTCTACCGCGGCAAGACCGGCGTGGCGCGCCTCGCCCTCCTCTCCGGCGCGCCCGTGATCCCCGTGGCGATGATCGGCACGCACGCCGCGCAACCAATCGGCCAGAAGATTCCCTCCCGCACCAACATCGGCATGGTGATCGGCGAACCCCTTGACTTCTCGCGCTACAGGGGCCTGCACAAGGACCGCTACGTGCTGCGCGCCATCACCGACGAGATCATGTACAACCTAATGCTCCTGTCGGGCCAGGAGTACGTCGATCTGTACGCGGCCGACGTCAAGGCCCAGCTGGCAGCCGAGGGCGCCTTCGAGGGCCCGGTTCCCTCCAACGGCCGCGCCGCGCCGGGAGGGCGCACCGCACCCGACGTCGCCGTGCCGACGGCGCCCGACGAGGAGGTCGAGGCGGGCGACGAGCGGGAGGAATCCGGCAAGTAGGAGGGCGCGCCCGGAGGGCTGCGCATCGCTATCCCGTGGGACGGGCGTCCTTGGCGAAACGGCGAGCGGCGCGGGTAGAATGAGCGTGCCCTGCGCACGCGCGCGGGCCCGTACCTAACCAACCTGAGAAAGGTGACATTCATGTCGGTCCGTCGTGTTGCCCTGCTGACCGCAGGTGGCTTCGCCCCGTGCCTGTCCTCCGCCGTCGGTGGACTCATCGAGCGCTACAACGAAATTGATCCCACGGTTGAGATCATCGCTTACCAGAACGGCTACCACGGCCTGCTCACCGGCAACTACGTGCTGGTGGATGAGGAGGCACGCAAGAACGCT
>ERZ773099.380-NODE-380-length-38933-cov-4.859561_pt1 | contig 38933 bp, 39 predicted proteins | sample MGYA00511120_ERZ773099 | MGnify/ENA primary metagenome ERZ773099 (study PRJEB29015, sample SAMEA2738012) | human oral metagenome | biome: human oral; feature: human-associated habitat; material: dental | place: China | collected 2104 ... | reverse complement strand
CCCTCCAGGATGGCAACAAGCGTCTGGGGATTCTCCTGATGACGCTGTTCCTCTCAGAGAATGGCGTGCGGCTCCAAGCAAGCGAAAGAGAGATTACCGAAACGGCGCTGTCCTTGGCGCAGGGGACGCTTGATTTCAACGGTCTGCGTTCTTGGCTGGGGGCGCATACTTGTGGATAAGAGCGTCAGGCCATGCCCTGGACAAGGCTCAGGAGATAACGGAGGCGTCCTCGGAACGGGAAAGGGACTGCCTTAAACGCAGGCCCCTTGAGCCCTCTCCCTGTGATCATGGGGGGGAGAACCGGTCGGCTGCAGGAGATGAAACGGGAACATGGCGGAACAGTATTTGTCGGCGCATGAGTTGGATGACAAAATTATGCGCTACTGCGGACGGCGCGTGCAGGTGAAACTCAAAGAGTCCTCATCCCTGTTCCCGTTGGGAGATGTCTTGACCTGCGTAGCATGGTACTACGACGAACATGCTATTGACATTGATGACGAGGAAGAAAAAGAGTTTATGGGGTATGGAATGCGGGTTTATGACGTCGAGATCAATGGAGTCCCCATAGCTGGGGTCGGGAGTATTCCCTTCGCGCATATTGCCGGATTCATTCCCCTGGAGGGTGAGAATACCCCGGAGGAAATAGACCGATTGTTTAAAAAAGCAAGCGGCATTAAGGCTTAAAATGAGCCCCTGCAGGATGGCCCCGCTCCTTGGCCCGAGGGTCAGCACTTGATCCCCTCAGAGGGGTCAATTCGTTTGATACCCTTGGTTCCTCACGGTTCGTTAGGGGGCGGCCAAGGGGCTCAAGTGTCGTCATTTTGACGACGGTTGGAGGACGGCCCCTGCTCCCCCTGACCAATGGGGTAACCGAAGTCAAGGCGACTGCGGTTGAGGTAGGTCCGGGGCTGCCTTGTCTTGGCCGCGGGGGCCGGGATCGTCACCAGGAGCCCCGACAGGTTGAAGTCCCTCGCTCGAAGCTGGAGGCTCTCCCCAGGGCGCGCCCCGCAGTCCAGGGAGAACAGCATGAGGGCGTAGTCCCTGAGCCCCGTGAAGGTCCGCCTGTTCGGGAGCCTCAGGAGCTCGGCCAGGAGGTGAGCACAGGAGAGCAGACCCTCCGAGAGACACCAATTGAAGAACTTCTTGAGGTACGCGAAGCGGAGGTTGTAAGTGTTGGGGTTGTGGTCATCGCTTTTAAGCATGTTAACAAACAGAGCCATCGGTTGAGCCGGTGGCTCTGTTTGTTGACACCTCGCGATTAAAAGAGTTGGCGTGCTTTAAACGGCGGGTGGCGGACAAAATCGGCGCCGAGAGAGATGGGCAAAAGGGCAACGGAGCATCGAAGCAAAGACGGGGTGTGAAAGACGATCCGGAGGTTCCTTCCACCCCGCCTGCGCCGGACCCTTCATTCCTGCCGTATGCCGGGCTTGTCCTTTGCCCTGCGCTCGGCGCGTCCGATGCCCTCCTCGCCCTCCGGGGGCCGATGGGCGACATCGGCGATTGCGATGAGCTGGCGTCGGCGCGGGCAGCTCTCGATGTGGTCGTTGATCACCCCGCAGGACTGGAGGTGCGAGTAGACCGTCACCGCCCCAAGGAACTTGAAGCCGCGCGCCTTCAGGTCCTGGCTGACGGCTGCGGACAGGGCGTTGCTGGCGGGGATGTTCCCCGCCTGGTGTCCGTCGTAGAGGATCGTCCTGCCCTCGGTGAAGGCCCACAGGTACTCGCTGAAGCTGCCGAACTCCTCCCGCACCTTCTGGAAGCAGCGGGCGTTGGCGATGATGGCCTGGATCTTGCGCGGGGCCCGAATCATGCCGGGAGTTTCCATGGCGCGGGCCACGTCCTCATCGGTGAAGGCCGCCAGGCGGTTCCAGTCGAAGCCCGCCAGGCATTGGCGAAAGATATCGCGCTTCTGCAGCACCGTGTTCCAGCTCAGCCCGCACTGCATGACCTCCATCATCAGGTGCTCAAAGTGCTTCCCGTCCTCGTGGACGGGGACGCCCCACTCCGTGTCGTGGTAGCGGCGCATCTCCGGGTTCATCAGGGCCCAGGGACAGCACCCCGTTTCCATTGTATCGTCCGTCGCACTCACTTTCGTTCCGCCTCCTCGTTCTATCCGTTCTGTCATCATAAGGTGACTCCGCTCAGGCGTCGCTTCTGAGCATCGAGCTCAAGTCCCTCTGAGCCTGTTCGTAGCTCTGGAATTGGATGGCCTGCATCCCGAAGTCCCGCGCCCCCTGGACGTTGGGCTCCAGGTCGTCGATGAAGACGCATCGGCCCGGCGTCAGGGCGTATCGCTCACAGAGGGCGGCGTAGATGGCCCGGTCCGGCTTCAGGAGCTTCACGTCGCAGGAGAAGACGCCGCCATCCAGGACGGGCAGAAAGTCCAACACGCCAGGGTTGGCGTCCATGATGAGGTGCGAGTAGTTGGAGAGGAAGAGGGCGCGCCGGCCCGTCGCCTTGACCGATTGAATCCAGGGGATGGCGTAGTCCAGCCGGCTCACGCAGCCCCCTATGTGCTCCATGAGCGTTCGGATCTCGCCCTCACGACGGGGTGCGCCGGCGATGAAGCCCTCGATGATCGACTCCGTGCTCAGCACGCCCCGGTCCAGCTCGTCCCACAGTCCCGTCCCCCAGAGCGCCTCGTTGATCTCCTGGATGGCCCTCTCGTCCCGGACCCAGCGATGGACGTAGCCGTTCCAGTCGAAGTTCGCCAGCACTCCTCCGATGTCGAAGATCACCGTGTCGATCGCAGCCGTACTCATCGTTTCACGTCCTCGTCAGTATGAGTTTAAACGCAGTATAACACGACGCCCCGGCGGACGTCAGGCTCGAAATAACGAGCTGGATACGCTACAATAACATTTACAAGCTGAATTTAGAAAGGAGCTGGTTCAAGTGACCGTCTTCATGAAGGGGGCCGAGGTGGCGGCCGGGATGAAGGAGGCGCTTCTGGCGGAGCACGCGGAGCTGAAGGGGATGGGCGTGGACCCGAAGCTGGCCATCGTGAGGGTGGGGGCCAGGGGGGACGACCTGGCCTACGAGCGCGGCGCCTTGAAGCGCTTTGCCGGGCTGGGCATCACGGCGCAGGTGTACGAGCTGCCGGAGGACATCAAACAGGCGGATTTCGACGCGGAGTTCGGGAAGATCAACGCGGACCCGAACGTCCACGGCATCCTCCTGTTCCGCCCGCTGCCGGGCGGCCTGAGCGACGAGGCGGCGCGTCGGACCATCGACCCGCGCAAGGACGTGGATGGAATGAGCCCCATCAGCTCGGCCATGGTCTTTGCGGGCGCGAAGGACGGCTTTGCCCCCTGCACGCCGGGCGCGGTGATGGAGATGCTGGCGCACTACGAGGTGGACCTCAAGGGAAAGAACGTGACCCTCGTGGGGCGCAGCATGGTGGTGGGGCGCCCACTGGCGATGCTGATGCTGGCGGCGAACGCTACGGTGACGATCTGCCACACGAAGACCGTGGACATGCCGGCCGTCTGCCGCCGCGCGGACATCGTGGTCGCCGCGGCGGGGAAGGTGGGCATGATCGGCGCGGATTGCGTGACGGACAGGAGCATCGTCGTGGACGTGGGCATCAACGTGGGGCCGGACGGCAAGCTCTGCGGCGACGTGGACTTTGAGGCCGTGTCGCCCGTCGTCAGCATGGTGAGCCCCGTGCCGGGTGGCGTGGGGGCCGTGACGACGTCCGTCCTGGCCAGGAACACGCTGCGGGCCGCGCGGCTTTTGATGAAACGCTGAGGCCCATGTCCCTGTCCGTCCGCCAGGTGCTCCAGCGGGTGAGCGAAGGGGCGATGAGCGTCGAGGACGCGCTGCTGCACGTGAAGGAGAAACCCTTTGAGGACCTGGGCTTCGCCAAGGTGGACCTGCACCGCAGGGTCCGTCAGGGCGCGGCGGAGGTCATCTACGGCGCGGGCAAGACGCCGGAACAGATAGCGGGCATCCTGGAGGCGATGCGGCGGAACGGGCAGGGCCCCGTCCTCATCACGCGCCTGTCGCCGGAGGCCGCGGAGGCCGTCGGCCGGTCCTGCGCGCTGGACTACCACGAGGAGGCCCGCGTCGGCATTGTGGGGGACCTGCCGCAGCCCGACGGGATCGGGCGCGTCGTCGTGGCCACGGGCGGGACCAGCGACATCCCCGTGGCGGAGGAGGCCGCGCTGACGGCCGAGGCGCTGGGTAGCGAGGTGCAGCGCCTCTACGACATCGGCGTGGCGGGCCTGCACCGCACCCTCTCCCACCTGGAGGACATCATGAGCGCCAGCGTCCTCATTGCGGTGGCGGGCATGGAGGGGGCCCTGGCCAGCGTGCTGGGCGGCCTGGCGGAGTGCCCGGTCATCGCCGTGCCCACCAGCGTGGGCTACGGGGCGTCCTTCGGCGGCCTTGCGGCGCTCCTCGCGATGCTGAACTCCTGCAGCAGCGGCGTGACGGTGGTCAACATCGACAACGGCTTTGGAGCGGGGTACTGCGCCAACCGGATCAATCACATGGGCGTTAAGAAATGAAATAGCGGGGCCTGGCCCCGCTATCTTTCATCCTGTCTTCTCCTGTCCCGCTCGCCCTCCGGCCCGCAGCCCGTTCCCCAGTTGGGGGTGAGGCGTTTGCGGCGGTCCACGCCGCCGGGGGCGCCTTTGTCGCTGACGCGGCGCTCCTTCTCCATGGAGGGGTCGTAGATGACGCAGCAGGCGCGCCCGCTGTGCTTGGCCTGGTAGAGGGCCAGGTCGCTCCGGTGGATGAGGTGGTCGATGGCCGAACCGGTCTCGCTCTCGGTCGTCTTGGTGATCCCGCCGCTGACGGTGAGGTTCTTCGTCCTGTCGGAGCTGTGGAAGTAGGCGGCCATGTCCTGAATGAATTGGTCCACCCGCCCCTTGAGGTCCTCCAGCGACAGGTCCCCAAAGAACACCATCATGAACTCGTCCCCGCCCAGGCGGGCGATGAAGGCGTCCGGAAAGTTGTGCTGCATCATCTCGGCGGTGGCGGCGAGCGCCGCGTCGCCCGTCTGGTGTCCCCAGGTGTCGTTGACCTCCTTGAAGTGGTCGAGGTCCAGGTAGACGCAGGCGACGTGTTCCTCGTCCTGGTGGGACTGCATGTAGTTCTGGAAGTACCAGCGCGAGGCCAGGCCGGTGAGGGCGTCCTGCCGGGCGATCTCCAGGAGCTGCTGCTGAAACTTCAACTCCTTCGTCATGTCCCGCGCGACGCTGACGATGCCGATGATCGTGCCGTCCTCGTCGAAAAGGGGAGTCTTATAGGTCTTCAACCGGCGCAGGCCCTCCGGTCCCCTGACCTCCTCGTCGAAGACACAGGTCTTCCCCTGACGGATGACCTCTTTGTCCGTCTCGGGGCAGGCGTACTCGTCCTTCGCCCCCTCATCTTCCGGCATCCTCCAGATGTAGTAGTGGCCGCGCCCCTGGATTTCCTCCTTCGTCTTCCCGACGAGCTGGCAGAAGGCGTCGTTGACCTTGACGTGGGCGCCCTTCAGGTCCTTGTACCAGATGAGGTCCGGCAGGGGATCGATGGTCTGATTCAGCTGGTTTTGAGCTGTCCAGAGGTCCTTCTCCGCCTGGATCTCCCGCAGGATGTGTTGAAAACGAAAGCGCAGCATCGCGGGGGAGAGAGGCTTTCTCCACACGTCGTCCCATAGCGCCAGTTCCTTTTCGGATAGGTTCTTCGGGCGGGAGGTGCAGAGGATACGCTTTGCGCCCTCCTCGATGGACGCGCGCAAATCCTCCTCCGAGAGGCTCGCGCTCTCGTCGAGGATGACGATCTGGCGATCCCTCCGAGGCAGACCTCCCAGCGGCTTCAAGGGCTGGAAGTAGTGGATGAAGCGCGGAAGCGGCGCCACCCCCTTCAGGACGCTCAGGGAAACGTCGTCAAGCCCGCAGCAGTTGATGATGAGCTCGCAAGAGTACAAATCCTGCTCCGCCTCCTTAAAATTTGTCCGAAAGTTTTTTCACGATTCACGACTGCCGATCGACTTGCACGATGATATTTTGTTATTATGACAGATATCTCGAAAAAAGCAAAAGATTGCCGGCGGGAGCCCTCCGGCCGCAGCGCGGCGTTGACATTGGAAAGCGATCATTGAGGATCGTTGCGATTGAGGGAACGGCTGCTTGTGCTAAAGCGGAGATGACGAGGAATTGGCTGGTTTTGCTTGACAAACCGATGTGGCGGAATTACAATTTTTAATAGATGAATTGTATTGTAACTTTGTAAAATTCTGGAGGGAGGACTCTTTATGTCTATTCGTGGAAAACTGCGCTTGATCGCAGGGGCGATTTTCCTGGTGATCCTCTTGATGACCGGCGTGACTTACGTTCGATCGGGAGCGATGCTCGACAGCTTTCTGAAGAGTTCCGGCACCGAAATTGCAGTTGGCGCTGCGCACATCGTCCAGGATCAGCTGGACCGCTACATCGCGACCGTAAACGTCGCTGCGGCCGCCATGCGCCAAGCCTACATCGACGCGGGTAACCCCGGTGCCGGGGCAAAGAACGTCGAGGCGATCTGCGAAAAGATGCTGAAGAACGCCGAGGACAAGAACATCCTGAACCTGTACCTGGCGCTCGAGTCCACAGGGTTGCTGGCCATCGCAAGCTCCGAGGGCAAGTGGGTTGCCCCGGCGGGATATGATGCCCGGACGCGGGGTTGGTATCAGCAGGCTGTGGCCGACCGCGGGACCACCAGATTCAGCACTCCCTATATTGAGGCTGCTTCAGGGAAGCTGGTGATTGCAGCCACAAAGGCCGTTTATGATGACTCCGGCAAACTGGTGGGCGTGGCGTCTATTGAGGTGGATTTGGACAAGCTGAGCGCTTTTGTGGTTGGGCAGAAGGTCTTCGGTCAGGGATCGGGTGCCCTCGTTCAGAAGGACGGCACGTTCATTGCCCACAGCAACAAGGACTACGTTTTGAAGGCCAACCTCCTCAATGGGCAGGAGTTCGATGCGTCCGTCCATCAGTTTGCGGTCAAAGCTCTGAGCGGCGAGACAGGTTTTGCTGACTACCTCAACAACGGAGAAAGGCGGCGCGTCTTTTTCGCGCCTGCAGGTCATGATCTCTTCTTCATCGTGTTCTTCCCGATATCGGTGATTCAGGCGATGGTGCGTGGTCTGACAGTCTTTCTTGTCCTCATCGCTGTGGTGGCGCTCCTGGTCATCGGCTTTCTCATCTTCGCCATCATGCGCAGCCTCTCCCGCTCCCTCAAGGGCATGAGCGCTGTGACGGCCGACCTGAGCAGGGGAACCCTGACCGTTCGCTTCGACGAGACGGGGCGCGACGAGTTGTCGGGCATGTCAAGGGAGCTCAACGCGATGATCGCTTCCGTGTCCGAAACGCTTCGCAACATTCGAACTGAGGCTGACGAAACTTCAAGACAGGCCGATACCCTTGCGGCCCTCTCCGAGGAAACCCTCGCGTCGATGGAGGAGGTTTCGGCTTCCATTGAGCGCGTCAACGGCGTCGTCAGTTCCGCTTCCTCAGCGACGGAGGAAACCCGCGCGTCCGTCGGGGAGATTGCCGACAGTGCCCAGTCCAGCGCGCAGAGCGCCACCGAGAGCGCCGAGCAGGCGTCCCGCGTTGCGGACGTTTCGAAGAGCGCCGTGGATGAGGTGGGGGCCGTCGTCACGGGAATGAGGGAGGCGAAGGACAAGTCCAGCCAGAGCATCGCTCAGATTCAAGAGCTTGGCGAGTCGGTGAACGCGATCTCCTCCTTCGTGACTACGATCACCTCCATCGCCGATCAGACAAACCTTCTCGCCTTGAATGCCGCCATCGAGGCCGCGAGGGCCGGCGACGCGGGGCGGGGATTCGCCGTCGTCGCCGAGGAGGTGCGCAAGCTGGCCGAGGAATCGGCTCACGCGGCTCAGGAGATCGAGAAGTTGATAGCGGGCCTTCAAAAGCACTCTGAAAGCTCTGTCGAGGCGACAAAGGAAACGGAAAAGATACTGATCGAAACATCGGAAGCGGCGGAGGTGACGCAGCAGAAGCTGAACGGCGCCATGGATGCCATTGCCCGTCTGAACGATGCCATTCAGAACATCGCCGCGATATCGGAGGAGCAGGCTGCTTCCTCCGAGGAGATGACGGCATCCATACAGCACGTCGCAGAGGCCAACCACAACGTGGTGGAGGCCGCCGATTCGATTCAAACCGCGACCCGCGAAACGACCAAAGCCGCGGAGTCCATCGCCGGCGCTGCACAGGGCCTGGCCACCACGGCGGAGAAGCTGCAGGGCTTCATCGGCTCGTTCCTCCTCGACAAACAGGGCGATATCGTCCCGAAAAAGAATCGCTGACGTCCACATTCTGAAGCGAAGCCCCCGACGGCATAGTAAAGCCCGTCGGGGGCTTTTTCTACTGCTGAAGCGCCGGCCTTCACCTGAGGAGTGCCGCGTCGGTGGCTCTCCTCGTTTCAGGATCGGATCGCTCAAAAGCTGCTCCCGAAGGTTTGGGGCTGTTGCATTTAGCCGGTCGATCTGTTAGTTTAGATGGAGAAGGGAGGGATTTTTGAATGCAGAGCAACTTTTTGAGCCCCGCGGAGGTCGCGGAGCTGGTCGTGGGCGTGGGGCAGCGGAAGGCGGAGATGTCCGTGACGAACCAGCTGATCTTGAGCGTGATGGCGGGGGCCTTCATCGCGTTTGGGGCGGCCGGGTCCTGCGTCGCCGTCCACACGGTGGAGTCCGCCGGAGTGGCAAAGGCCCTGGCGGGCGCGCTCTTCGCCGCAGGGCTCATCATGGTGGTGGTGGCGGGGGGCGAGCTCTTCACGGGGAACTCCCTCATGCTCATGGCCCTGGCTGAGGGGCGGATCTCCCCGTGGCAGCTCCTGCGCAGCTGGCTCGTCGTCTACGCCGGAAACTTCGCGGGCGCGCTTCTCACCGCCGGGCTGGTGTGCCTGTCCGGGCAGTGGGGGATGTCGGGGGGGCTCTTGGGGGCTTCGGTCATCAAGACGGCCGTCGGCAAGACGGCCCTGTCCTTCCGGAACGCCTTCTTTCTGGGCGTCCTCTGCAACTGGCTGGTCTGCCTTGCGGTCTGGATGAGCTTCGCCGCGCGGGACATCGCAGGCAAGGTGCTGGTGATCTTCTTCCCCATCTGGCTCTTTGTGACGTCGGGCTTTGAACACAGCGTGGCCAACATGTACTACATCCCCGCAGGCATCCTGGCCGCGGCGGACCCGGCCCTGGCGGAGCGGGCGGCTTCCGTCGGCCTGTCGCCGGAGGCCCTGGCAAACCTGAACTGGGGCGCCATGCTCCAGGCGAACCTCCTGCCCGTTACCCTGGGCAACGTCGTGGGCGGCGGCGTCCTCGTGGCTCTGGCCTACTGGTTCGTCTACCGGCGGGACAAGCGGTAGGGTCGAAGGCGACGCAAAAGGGGCCGGAACGCTCCGGCCCCCAAAAATTGAAAATCCCCGCATGTACCGTGTCCTGAAAGTCTTGACCCGCTCCCATAACGAATGGGACTGTCCCGCCTCAGTTCAGTCAGCGTAAGCCGTCATCCCCGACGGGAACGTTCGTCCCTGATGGAATCGAGTGTTGGCTCAAGACGTTATCACGATCACGCATACCGCAGGGGTATTGCGCTCCATCACGCTGTTTATTATATCAGAAAACCCACGAAAATCTCCCCGGAGGTTGTTTTTTTGAGGGGACATCGTGAAGCGCCGGTTCAGCTACGGGCTTGCGCGCCCGATTCCTGCCTTCTGCGGAATGGGGCCGCCTGCCCGCACGCTATAATAACGGTCGGCCCCGCGTCCTGACCCAAACGGCGGCGGGGCTTTTTGGACGAAACGAATGAACGCGAATCGAGGAGGCTGTGACGATGACCTTAAAGCTCTTCAGACGTGCCAGGCTCTACACGCCTACGTTAGGAGCCGCGCCGGCGGCTGGAGCGGAGCAGGGACGGATCCGTTCCGTTGAGGACGGCGCCTTCCTGGTGGAGGACGGACGCTTTGCGGCGGTGGGGAGCGCTTCGGAGGTGGAGGGAAGCCTCGCGGGGCGGACGCCGGACCAGGAGTTCGACCTGGGAGGGGCGGCGGTGGTGCCGGGGCTGGTGGACCCGCACACCCACGCCTGTTTTGCCGCGCGGCGGGAGGCCGAGTTCTCCATGCGCCTGGCGGGGAGGCCCTACCTGGACATCCTGAAGGCGGGCGGCGGAATCCTTTCCTCCGTGCGCGCCGTGCGCGGGGCCTCGGAGGAGGAGCTCTTTTCCTTCTCACGCGACCTGCTTCAGCGGACGCTCCAATACGGGACCACGACGATCGAGATCAAGAGCGGGTACGGCCTGGACCTGGACTCGGAGCTGCGCATGCTGCGCGTCATCGGGCGCCTGGGGCGCGAAACGGTGCAGACGGTGGTGCCGACGTTCATGGGGGCCCACGCCGTGCCGGAGCCCTTCAAGTCGGACCCGGACGGCTACGTGAGGCTTCTGACGGAGGAGATGCTGCCGGCCGTGGCGGAGCAGGGGATCGCCCGCTTCTGCGACGTGTTCTGCGAGGAGGGGGTCTTCTCCGTCGAACAGAGCCGCAGGATCCTGCTGAGGGCGCGGGAGCTGGGTCTCGGACTCAAGATCCACGCGGACGAGGTGAACGACCTGGGCGGGGCGTCCCTGGCCGGCGAGCTCCGGACCGCCTCCGCGGAGCACCTGCTGGCGGCCTCCGACGAGGGCATCCGGGCCATGGCGCGCGGAGGCGTCGTGGCGGACCTGCTGCCCGCCACGGCCTACAGCCTGCGGAAACCCTTCGCCCGCGCGCGGAAGATGATCGAGGAGGGGGTCCCCGTGGCCCTGGCGACGGACCTGAACCCCGGCTCCTGCTACTGCGAATCCATGGCCTTCGTCATCAGCCTGGCCGTCATGGAGATGGGCCTGACCCCGGAGGAGGCGCTGACGGGCGCGACCCTCAACGCTGCCTGGTCTCTGGGGATGCAGCGGGAGGTGGGCTGCATCGAGCGCGGCAGGATGGCGGACTTCCTCGTGCTGGACGGGGAAACGCCCGCGACGTTCGCCTACCTGTCCGGAGCCCGGCCCATCCGCTCCGTCTGGAAGCTCGGGGAGCGCGCGGCGTGACCCCGTCCGATGCGGCATAGGCGGCCTGCCAGGATCATGCGCTTTCAATTCCATCAACTCCACCAACTCCCAAAGCTCAACCGGTTGAACCTTACGGGGCTGCGTGCCCTGTCGCGGGCGCTCTGCCTCGCTGCAGTCCTTTTGCTGACGATCCCCTGCGGAGCGGAGGCCGTGACGCGCGGCGCCTTTCTGGCGGCGCTGCTGGACGTCAGGGGGCTCTCCTCGAACGTCCCCGCGGGGAAGGACGCCGTCGCCTTCGTTCAGGGGACGGGGATCGTGACGGATGGAATAGGGGGCCCGAACGCCCATGTGACGCGCCGTGAGGCCCTGCGCTGGTGCATCCAGTCCCTGGGGCTGGCCTTTGAGGCGGGAGCGCTCTCCGACGTGTCGGCAGGGTTCTCGGACGAGAAGGCGCTCACGCCCTTTGAGCGGGGTTGCCTCGCCGTGGCGGTGAACATGACGCCGGCCCTCCTGTCGCGGGACCGGAGCTTCCGCGGGGCCCAGCGCCTGACGGAGAAGGAGATGCGGTTTCTCCTGGACCGGGTGCGTCAGGCCGGCGACGGGCTGACCCTAGAGGTGACGCTCACGCCCGCGGAGGGCCTGACGCTCCTGCTGCACCGGGATGGGGTTCCCACGGGCGTGCCGCGTTGGCGCGTCTACGCCGACGGGTTCCAGGACAAGGCGGCGGCGGAGTCGGCTCAGGCGTTCTTCAAGTCGAAGGGCTTTGAGATGTCGATGCTCCAGCCGCAGTACGAGTGGTTCCTGCGCTCCCCCGTGCTGGAGGATTACGGGGCCGCGCGGCGCCTGGTGTCCCTGATCCGGCAGCGGAAGCTTGCCGTGCGCCTCCTTCCCTCCGTTTCGAACTCCAACACGGAGCTCCTGCCGCGCTACTGGGCCATGCTGACCATCGACCCCGGCTTCTGGCGCATGATCCCTGCAGCCTCGTCCGAGGGGCCCGCTGCGCTGACGCCCCTCAGCCGGATCGTGAAGGACAACGGCCTGAGCGCCGCCATCAACGCGGGGTTCTTCGCCGTGACGGGGCGCAGGCAGGGGTACCCCATCGGCCTCTTGAGGTGGGAGGGCGCGGAGGTGCACAAGCTCTACAACGGACGCGGCTGCCTGGGCTGGAACGACGAAAACGAGGCCGCCTTCGGCCTGCCCTCCCTGGTGAACGGGGAGCTGGTGGGCGCGGGAGGGGAGAGCTGGAGCGACATGCCCTTCGCCATCCAGGCCGGACCCCTTCTCCTGAGCGACGGCGTCGTGCAGGGAAACGACGAGGGATTCTCCAACTCGCTGCTCTCCGGGCGCCACCCGCGCTCCGTGGTGGGGCTGACGGCGGACGGGGAGTGGTTCTTCCTGGCGGTGGACGGCCGCAACGGGTTGCACGCCGCGGGCGCCACGATGAGCGAGCTGACGGACATCCTGCGCTCCTACGAGGTCCCCTACGCCCTGAACCTGGACGGCGGCGGGTCCACGGAGCTCATCGTGAGGGGCCGGCTCTTCACCTCCCCGTCGGAGGGGAAGGAGCGCCCCATCAGCTACGCCCTTGGGGTGGTGCCCGCCCTCCGGTGAATTGGCCTCGCGACGCGGAACGTAGGACGAAATCGTGGCAAAAACAAACGTCGAACGAGGCGTTATGTGCTAGAATAGCAAGAATCGAACGGGACGGTGCTGCGGTTGCAAGCCCCGTTACTTTGAAGGAAAGCGGAGTGTTCTAATGAAGAAGTTGCTGTTGTGTGCGCTGCTGATGGGCCTGCTGGCTGGTGCCGTTTCCCCGGCGCTGGCCTGGGAGAAGCAGAAGGACCTTGGTCAGGACCACGTGAAGATGAAGTGGTACCTCCTGGACTACGGCGTGAAGGATAACGTCCCCTTCGCCATCGCCCGGAAGTACTACACGAACACCTCGATCAAGAGCCAGACGGTGGACCTCCTGATGTCCAAGTACAACATCTCCCCCGAGGTGGCCGGCAGCCTGTATTTCACGGAGTACGGCTACGAGTACACGCCGGACGGCAAGCAGTTTGCGGTGACCTACCTGCGCCACTACGATATGTTGGGCAACGAGATCTACGCCACCGTCTACGATGGATCGAGCGATGCCCTGAAGAAGGTCTTTGCCAACGTGGACCCGAAGTCCACGCCGGGCAAGGGCGCTGCCTACGCCTTGGGCAAGAAGCCCGCGGAGGACAAGCCGGCCGCAGCCAAAAAGGCTCCGGCCAAGCGCACCGCCAAGAAGGTCAAGGTGAAGAAGTAGGCAACGCCGAAACTTCGCCTCAATCGAAGTCCAGCTTTGTTCAAAAGGGCCGCGGGGGACCGCGGCCCTTTTTGCGTTCTGTTGTTCAGAGGGCGTTCGCCGTAAGGTCCCGTTCCCAGCCGTTCTTCCTGACGTAAAGGATCAATAGGATGGAGCAGAGCAGCCAGCCCGCGGGGTAGCTGAGGGCGATGGGGACGATCGAGTCCGTCAGGCGCGAGGTGATGAGGAGGTAGACCTGACGAAACAGGACGAAGGACCCCAGCATGAAGTACATGGGGATTCGGGCGTTTCCGACGCCGCGCAGCGCTCCGCCGTAGATGGTGAAGGCGACGTTCAGGAAATCGAAGACGCTGTTGAGGCGCAGGAAGAGCACCCCGTAATGGAGGACCTGATCGTCCCGGTTGAACAGGGCGACCATCCAAGGGGCCGAGGCGTAGATGACGGCGACGATGAGGGCGGTGATGCCTGAAGAGATGCCCAGGCTGGTGCGCACTCCGGCGCGGATGCGGTCTGGACGCAGCGCGCCAGCGTTCTGCCCCGTGAAGGTCGTGACGGCCATGCCCATGCTCTGAATCGGCAGGAAGACGAAGGCGTCGATCCGGATGTAGATGCCCCATCCTGAAGCGCTGGCGGCGCCATAGGCGTTGATGTAGCCCTGGACGAAGACGTTGGAGAAGGAGGTGAGGGCCAGTTGCACGCCCGACGGCAGCCCCAGGTCGAGGATCCTGCGCAGGATGTGCCGGTCCACGCGCATCTCGCCCCAGGTGATGCTGTGGCATTCCCTGCTGCGGAACAGAAGAGCGAAGACGACGAGGCCTGAGAGGAGCTGCGACAGGATCGTGGCCCAGGCGACGCCTGCGACGCCCGCCTTGAAGGAGATGACGAACAGGAGGTCCAACGCGATGTTCAGGACGGAGGAGAGGATCAGGAGGAACAGGGGGCGCAGGGAATCCCCCACCGCGCGCAGGATGGCGGAGCCCATGTTGTAGAGCATCAGCCCGATCAGGCCCAGCATGTAAATTTGAAGGTACGTCGTGGCCTCCGGCATGATGGAGGCCGGGGTGTTCATGAAGCGCAGGAGTGCGGGCGTCGCCGCATACCCTGCGGCGGACAGGGCCAGCGACAGGACGACCGTGGAAACGACGGAGGTGTGGACGGCCCGGCGGAGGCTGGCCACGTCCCCGGCCCCGAAGTACTGCGCGATGACGACGCTGGCCCCCATCGTCATCCCGATGAAGAGGCTGATGAAGGTAAAGACAATGGGAACGGTGGACGTGACGGCGCCTAGCGCGTCCGCGCCGACGAAGTTGCCGACGACGACGCTGTCCACCGTGTTGTAGAGCTGCTGAAAGATGTTCCCCACGAAGAGCGGCACGGCAAAGTCCACAAGCTGCCTCCAGATCACGCCCTCCGTCATGTCCGTGACGGTCCTGCTCGGCATCTTCTTCCCTCAAAGAATGGATTGGGGACGCCTGACCGCCCCCGCGGTTCCATTATAGCCCGCGAACGGGAAAGGGCAAGGGACGCCCACGGACGACGAACCGCCGTCCGGCCACCGAACAGCGGTTTTTTGCGCAGGCCCTTCAGAGAAGGAAACGGCGTGGCGTCAGTTTGCTTCCTCTGGAGCGTCGAGCCATGCGGTGATCCTTCGGGCGTCTCCGCGACGGACCCTCAGCCCTTCGTGGACGTGTCCGTGGCAGGCAGCGGCGATATCTCGCACGCCCTTTTCCGGCCCCGTCATGCTGCTGGTGCAGAAGGGGTAGACCTCCTTCCCGCTGAGGTCACAGGCCTCCAGGAAGGAGATCACGGCCATGGGACACGTCCCGAACCAGACGGGCCACCCCAACAGGATTCGGTCGTAGGGAGCGGGGTCGGGAGGCGTGACGGCGAGGCGCGGCCGTTCGCCGGACTTGAACTCGCGCCGTGCCTCGAAGAGGGTCTTGAAGTAGCTCGGTGGATACGTCTTGTCCACCTTGATCTCAAAGAGGTTCGCGCCCTCCAGCAGGGATGCGATCTCCTCCGCGGCCCCCTTCGTCCTTCCGCTCTTGGAAAAGTAGACGATCAACGTTTTCATGAATCAGACCTCCCATAGAGTATTGATAGAAATTGCTCTGCGATGGATTGGCGCGTCCTGTCGCACCGACCACAGCATACGCCTGCCCGTCGAATTGCCCTTCCGCCGTTTCACTCGTTTTGGAGCGCGGGCTGCGCACGGGCCGTTCCGGGCTTTGACTTTAGTCCATTACGTTGTAAAATAAAAGCAAGGCAAAGGTCAGGGGGACGCTCATGACGAGAGGCCCTGCGGTCCGGCGTTCCCCGTTCACGAACAGGAATTTCCAGTCACGACAAGACGAGGTGAGGCGTAATGGTTCAGGTTGAAAACAGCGTCACGGTCTCAGGCCTCCTGCACTTTATCAGCAGGAAGAAGGATCAGAAGTACATTCCCTTTTCCATCCGTCATGAGAACCCATGGCCGGATGGGACGACCCGCAAGGACTTTTTAACGGTGCGCGCCTTTCCCGCCGAGCTTCAGGAGAAGCTGAAGGCCCTGGCGGAGGGGACTCCCGTCTGGGTGGAGGGGGTCCTCCGCTCCTCGCGGGGGAGCGGAGAGCTCTACCTTGCCGCACTGAAGCTGGACGTTATAGAGGCACAGAGCTGACGGAGGCCGCCCCGGCGTCGGGGCAGGCCTCCATGTTCTCAGGGCGGTACGCCTGCAATCATTATTTAAGATTACGAAGCGACAATTTAAGGAGGTTTTTCCCTTGAGTTGGGAGAATAAGGTGAGGCTCGCGGGGCAGGTACACTTCATCAAGGCGCAGGCGGAGGGCGAAACGGGCACGGGAAAGTACGTGCGCTTTGCCGTGAAGCAGGACAACCACGAGTTGGACGGCTCGCCGCGGAAGGACTTTCTGGTGGTGCGCGTCTACGATCAGGCGCTGAGGGACGTCCTGTCGGGCAAGAAGGACGGGGACCCCGTGGCGGTGGAGGGCACGCTTCGCTCCTCGCGGGGGAGCGGCGTCAACTACGTCCGGTGCAGCGCTATTGAGTGAGAGAGGCGGGCGGAACGCCGCCGAAGGGCGTTCCGCCCGGCCTTGACCGCACCCTGTGCTACAGCAGCTTCTTGAGGGCCTCGACGGCGGCCTCGTAGTCGGGTTCGTCCGTCACCTCCGGCACCACCTGCACGTAGCGCACCACGTCGTCCTTGTCCACGATGAACACGGAGCGCGTCAGCAGGCGCAGCTCCTTGATCAGCACGCCGTAGGCCGTCCCGAAGGACGCCGTGCGGTGGTCCGAGAGGGCGATGGCGTTCTCGATCCCCTCGACGGCGCAGAAGCGCTTGATGGCGAAGGGCAGGTCCATGGTGAGATTCAGGACGACGACGTCGCCCGGCTCCTGGGCCGCGTCCTCGTTGAACCAGCGGAGCTGAAGGCTGCAGACCGGCGTGTCCAGGGACGGCGCGACGGAGAGGACCTTCACCTTCCCCGCGTAGTCCTTCAGGCTTTTTTCGGCAAGGCCGCTGTCCAGGACCACGAAGTCCGGCGCCTTATCGCCGACCTTGGGCGTCGAGCCCAGGAGCGTCAGGGGCTTGCCCTTCATGGTGATGATGCCCGTTCTTTCCTGCATTGCAATGACCTCCCCTTAATTCGGAATTTGTTTATTCCCCACAGCACCCGCCGCTGCATCCGCTGCACCCGCCACTGCAGATGCCGGTCTGCCATGCGTTCACCACGGGCACGAAGACGTCCAGGATCGCGGGGATCTGGTCCGCTCCCGCCTCCGTGCCCGACAGTTCGAGTTCTGCCATCACCGCCTCCGGGGTTTCCGCCCCGTCCAGGATGAGTTGAACGACGTCCTTCAGCAGGACGTTCTTCTCCGGGCAGACGGGGGTGTCCGCCGGTGCCTTGATCCACTCCATGATAAAACCCTCCTCACGGTCTTTGTCGGCTGCGGCCTCGCGACCTCCTGCCTGCAAAGCATTGTACTGCAAACGGGGCCTCGTGCAAAGGGCGCGGGCTCAGGGCTTTTACCTAATTTTGATCGTTCAAGTTATAATTAGGGAAGCGCTGATTAATCTTAAAAAGTTGTTGAAAGCCATCAAGGATCACCAAAGTTAAGGGTATCCTTCAGCGCTTCCCTAAAATTTTAAAATGGGGCTACGCCCCAATCCCCACGCGCTTCGCGCGGCCTGATAAGGTTTCATACACTGAGAGGAGATCATACGGTTGACAGTTCTCAACGACTTAATCAGTGTTTTCTTAGAGGCGCTGGTTGGCCTGTTGGAGGGCGGGCCAAACGCAACGGGTGAGTTGAGGGCTTTGGCATAAACGGCCGGTGCCTGTATAATTGTGAGGAGGACCCGGCGCAGGGACAGGGCGTTGGGTAGGGACCTTTGGGGCTGGGAGGCGAGGAGGATGACGTTTGTCTGGCTGGGGGCGGGGATCGTCTTTTTCGGCTTTGGGCTGTGGCAGTGGGCCCGTGGAGGCTCCGGCCTGTGGCAGATTCTGAACCTTCGGCGGAGGGAGAAGACCCTGACCGCGGAGGAGAGGCGCGAGGCCGAGGGCGCGGTGCGCCGGCTGGAGCGCGCAACGGACCGTGCCCTGCTGTTGAGCTTCAGGATTTTGGGCTACCTGGCGATCGTGCTGTGGCTGGTGTTGGGAGCCAGCCTGCTCATGGACTTCCTGGGGGTGGACTGGACCAGCCGCTTTCGGGCGCGGCAGTATTGGAGCGCCGACACGGAAACGGTTCCCGACCGCAACACAGTCCTGCGCTCCATAGGGTCGAAGCTGAGGAAGTAGCGGCATCTAAGGTCAAGGCCGGTCGGGCACGGGTGCCCGACCGGCCTCTTTCATGACGGCTTGCCGTCGTGCGGGTCCCGCCGGGCGATCTTCGTCAGGAAGAGCCAGCCCTGCCACAGGCCAAAGAGGAGCGCCGCCGGGACGGCGGCGACGGAGAGCCAGCCGGGGTACCCCTCCGCGTCCAGCCACCGTGACAGCCACACGCCTAAAAAGGCGTACCCGGCCACCACCAGGCCCGTCGAGAGGACGCGGCCGAAGAGCGCCACGTCCCGAAGCCCCTTCCCCTTCATCGTCATCGTGCCGCCTCCTCCGGATAGAGCATCCTGAGACACGTTTCCAGCGCCTCCAGCAGTTGAGCGTCGTCCACGCCCTGCAGGCCATCCAGGACGATGCGCCCCGCGCCGCTGCGTCGCCCGACGCGGATCTTGATGCCCCGACGCCGAAAGTCGCGGAGCGGCCGGGGCAGCCGCAGGGCCTGGAAGCGACCGCGGGGGGGCGTCGGCGTTTCCGGCGCCGGCGGCTCGTCCTCCTCCGGAAGGCGGACGGCCTCCTCCAACTGGCGCACGGTCATGGCCCCGTCGGCAGCGCGCAGGCCCAGGGCCACGCACCTCGCGTCGGACTCCGCGCCCAAAAGCGCCCGGGCGTGCCCCTCGGTGATGCGCCCAGCCGCCAGGAGCCCCCGCACCTCGTCCGGCAGCTTGAGGAGCCGCAGGCGGTTCGCCACAAGGGCTCGGCTCCACCCCAGGCGGTCGGCGCATTCCTCCTGGGTCAGGCTGCTGCGCTCGATCATGGCCGCGAGAGCGGAGGCAACCTCGATGGGCGAGAGGTCCTTCCGCTGGACGTTCTCGATGAGGGAGAGCTCACGCGCTTCGGTTTCGGAGGTGGTCAGGATTCGGGCGGGGACCTCCTGCAGGCCCGCCATGCCCGCCGCACGCCAACGCCGTTCCCCGGCGACGATGCGGAGGCCTCCGTCCTCCTCCCTCCGCAGGAGGAGGGGCTGGAGGATGCCGTGAAGCTCGATGGACGCGGCCAGGTGCTTCAACCCCTCCTCGTCCATCTCCTTCCTGGGCTGTTCCGGGTCCGGCCGGAGGTCCTCCAGGCGCACCCGGTAGATCTTCTCCAGGGCGGCGTCCCCCGCCCCGCTCCCCAGGAGGGCGGAGAATCCCTTGCCTAGGGCTTTTCGCTCAGCCATCGCTGGATGACCTCCTTCGACAGGGCCTCGTAGGCGCGGGCCCCCGTGCTGTTGACGTCGTAGTAGGCGATGGGGGAGCCGTAGCTCGGCGCCTCGGACAGGCGGACGTTGCGCGGGATCACCGCGTCGAACACGACGTCGCCGAACTGGCGGCGCACCTCCGCCATCACCTCGTTGCCCAGGCGGGTGCGCGAGTCGTAGAGGGTCAGGAGGATGCCCGATATCTCAAGCGACGGGTTCAGCGTTTCGCGGACCAGGTTCACCGTGCGGACCAGCTGGGTGACGCCCTCCAGCGCGTAGTACTCGCACTGAATGGGCACCAGAAGGCGGTCACAGGCCGCCAGGGCGTTGAGGGTGAGGATGCCCAGGGAGGGGGGGCAGTCGATCAGGACGAGGTCGTAGCCGCAGACCTTCTCCAGTTGGCGCTTGAGCTTGGACTCCCGGCTGATGGCGCTGGCCAGCTCGATCTCCGCGCCGGCCAGGTCCAGCGACGAGGGCAGCAGGCTGACGTTCTTCCAGGCCGTCGTCAGGATGGCGTCCTGAATGGGGACGTCGCCGATGAGGACGTTGTAGACGCTCCTCTCCAGGGCCGAGGCGTTGACCCCAAGCCCGCTCGTCCCGTTGGCCTGGGGGTCCATGTCCACGAACAGGACGGAGTAGTCGTGCCGGCCCAGCTCGGCCGCCAGGTTGATGCAGGTGGTCGTCTTTCCCACGCCGCCCTTTTGATTGGATACAACGATCGTTGGAGCCCGATCGGACGTTGGCACTACAGCCACCAGCCTTTCATTGAAGCCGCGCCTGTGGGGCGCGGGTACGCGCGGGGACAGGGCCAGGCCTTCTCCCACAGGACGAGGCGCCGGGAGGACTCCGGTCCGCCGTAGCCCTGGACGAGGGGCGCCCTGAGTCCCAGCCCCTGCCAGCGACCGTGCACCTCCGCCAGCTCCGCGTCGAGCTTCGGCCCCTTGAAGGTGAGGAGGGTCCCGCCCACCTCCACGAAGGGGGACAGGAGCTCCGCCGTGACGCCCGCGCTGGCTACGGCTCTGGCCCCGGCCAGGGCAAAGGACTCGCGCCGGGTGCGGGCGGCCTCCTCGCTTCGAGTGCAGAGGACCGTCACGTTGGAGAGTGCGAGGGCCTCCGCGATCTCCTGCACGGCACGGCACTTCTTGCCGACGCTGTCCAGCAGGAGGACCCGGAGGTCCGGCCGGCAGATGGCCCAGACCAGTCCGGGAAGCCCGCCGCCGCTGCCGAGGTCGAGGACCTGTCCCGCGGGCGGTAGAAAAGGCACGGACTCAAGACAGTCCGCGACGTGCAGGCTGTAGAGCTCCTCCGCGCCGCGCGTGCCCGTCAGGCGCGCCGTCGTGCAGGACGCCAGAAGGTCCGCGTACCGGCGCAGGACCGCCCGATGCGCCTCCTCGATCTCCGCGGGGCCGGGACCCTGCGCGGGCGCAGCCCCGCCGAAGGAGGCCCTCTTTTTGTCCTTTTCTTCCCTCTCGCCCAAACCGTCCGCCCCCTGAAGTTCGACCTCTGCCCGTGCCACCTATTCTATCATTAGTTCCGCCGTTGCCGCCCGCTGAGAGCGAAGGAGGCTGCGCGGACGCAGCCTCCCCCTTCAGTTCCCCACCGTTCCCTGCCATTTCCTACCCGGCCCGCTCCTCCTCCATCAGCCTCAGGACGTCCGGAAAGAGTTCGAGGCTGCGGCGCAGCACGCCGTGCATCTGCGCGATGGCCATGCCGTAGTTGACGATGGGCGTGCCCGCGGCCTCCGCCTCCCCGATGCGGCGCTGCATCTCCCGCTCGTTCAGCATGCAGCCGCCGCAGTGGAGGACGAGGGAAACGCCCGACAGGTCCCTGGGGAAGTCCCCGCCGGAGGCGAAGTCGAAGCGGGGCCTCGCGCCGGCGTACCGCTCGATCCACCCCGGCATCAGGACGGACCCGATGTCGCCGCACTGGCGGTGGTGCGTGCAGCCCTCGGCGATCAGCACCCGGTCCCCGCTCCTGAGGCGCGAGAGCCGACCCGCCCCACGGGCCAGGGCCGCCAGGTTCCCCTTGTACCGGGCGAAGAGGATGGAGAAGGAGGTGAGGGGCACGCAGGAGGGCACGTCCTGCGCGGCGCGGGCGAAGACCTTGGAGTCCGTGACGGCCAGGCGCGGCGGATGGGCCATCACGGCCAGCGCCTCCGCGATCTCCGTCTCCTGACAGGCCGCGACGATGGCGTGGGCGTCCAGGACCTCCCGGATCGTCTGCTGCTGCGGCAGGATCAGGCGTCCCTTCGGGGCGGAACCGTCCTGGGGCATGATGAGGAGCACCGTGTCGCCGGGGGAGAGGAGGTCCGCAATGAGGCGCTTTTTGTGCTCCGCGCCTCGTGCGAGGGCGGCGATCCGCTCCTTCAGCTCCTCGACGTTCTCGCCGGTGACGGCGCTGACGCAGAGCTCGTCCCGTCCCGGTGCGGGGCGCTCCTCCGGCCTCAGCAGGTCCGCCTTGGTGCGGGCGATGAGGAAGGGGACGCCCCGCTCCCTCAGGAGGGCCAGGAGCCTGTGGTCGTGCTCCGTGAGCGGGCGCCGGGCGTCGGCCGCCAGGACCGCGGCGTCCGTCTCCGCCAGGATGCGGAGCGTCCTCTCCACGCGCAGGGCCCCCAGCGCCCCCTCGTCGTCCAGCCCCGGCGTGTCGATGATGAGCACGGGGCCAAGGGGCAGGAGCTCCATCGCCTTCCTCACCGGGTCGGTGGTGGTGCCCCCCACGTCCGAAACGATGGAGAGGTCCTGCCCGGTCACGGCGTTGACGAGGCTGGACTTGCCCGCGTTCCGAACGCCGAAGAAGGCCACGTGGACCCGCTCGCCCGACGGGGTGTCGTTCAGCCCCATGGCGTCCCCTAGAAGCGGAAGTCCCGCCGGTTGGAGTTCCGGATGGCCTCGATGTTCTCGCGTGCCGTCGCTCGCACCCTTTCGCGGGGGATGCGGCCCAGCTCGCGCTCCACCATCTCGTAGCCGATGCGCTTCGTCTCCGGGGTGGCGTAGTCCTCCAGGTACTCCGTCAGGGTCATCAGGGCGTTGGGGTGGCAGCAGTTCAGGATCTGGCCGCTCTTGCACAGGCTCATGAACCGGTCCCCCGTGCGGCCCGCGCGGTAGCAAGCCGTGCAGAAGGAGGGGATGTGCCCGCTGTCCATCAGCCAGCGGACGACCTCGTCCAGCGTGCGCTGATCGGAGACGTCGAACTGCTCCGTGTCGTGGGGCCGCTCCTCCTCCGTGTAGCCGCCGACGGAGGTGCGGGACGCGCCGCTGACCTGGGAGATGCCCACCTGCAGCAGCCGTGCCCGCACCGCCTCGGACTCGCGGGTGGAAACGATCATGCCCGTGTAGGGCACGGCTAGGCGGATGCAGGCGGCGATCTTCGTGAAGGTGTCGTCGGAGATGGAGTTGTCGAAGACGTCGGGGTCGATGCCGTCGGCCCGCTTGACGCGCGGCACGCTGATGGTGTGGGGCCCCACGCCGTGAACCGCCTCCAGGTGCTCCGCGTGCATCAAAAGCCCCGCGAACTCGTAGCGGTATTTGTCGAGCCCGAACAGGACGCCCAGCCCCACGTCGTCGATGCCGCCGTCCATCGCGCGGTCCATCGCCTCGGTGTGGTAGTCGTAGTCGTGCTTGGGGCCCGTGGGGTGCAGCTCAAGGTAGCCCTTCCTGTGGTAGGTCTCCTGGAAGAGGATGTAGGTGCCGATGCCCGCGTCCTTCAGCTTGCTGAAGTTCTCCACCGTGGTGGCGGCGATGTTGACGTTGACGCGCCGGATGTCGCCGTTTTTGTGGTGGACGCTGTAGATGGTCCGGATGCAGTCCAGGATGTACTCGATGGGGTTGTTGACCGGGTCCTCGCCGGATTCGATGGCCAGCCGCTTGTGCCCCATGTCCTGCAGCGCGACGACCTCGCGCCGGACCTCCTCCTGCGTCAGCTTCTTGCGCGGGATGGTCTTGTTCGCCGTGTGGTAGGGGCAGTAGAGGCAGCCGTTGATGCAGTAGTTGGAGAGGTAGAGCGGCGCGAAGATCACGATGCGGTTCCCGTAGAACGCCAGCTTGATCTCCTCCGCGACCTCGTACATCCTCGCCACCTTGTCCGGCAGCTCGCAGGCCAGGAGCACGGAGGCCTCCCGGTGGGTGAGGCCGCTGCACTGACAGCCTCCCGCGGTCCGGCGCGGGCGCGCCTTCTCCAGGAGCTCGTCGATCAGGCGGACGTTCTCCTTGTTGCGGTCCGCGTAGTCCAGCGTCTCCAGGATCTCCTCGTCGTTGATGAACTCCGCCGCGCGGAGGGACTTTGGATCGTAAACAGCCATGGATCATCACTCCTTCTTTCAGGTCAGAACGTTGACGAAATCTTCCCTGTTAGATATTCTTAACTATTATTAAGGTTTAGACGCTTTAGGGCAGCGTCCGCCGCGTTCCCATTCCATCGCAGGTCAATTCAGGTGGGCCTGGCCTCGCGCTTGACGTCGCCGCGGTCCATGGAGAGGCGCCGGCCGATGCCGGCCATCCTGCGTTCGAGGAGTGCACGGCCCTGGGCGGACTCCTCTCCGGTGCAGAGCTTGCCGTCGTAGATCGCGTACTTCTTTCGCACGGAGGCGGGGGAGAGGTTCGGCATCACGACGTTGGCGCCGGCCCGAATCCCCATCTCCCGCCCCATGGGGTGGACGGTCCCCAGCGCCGTCGTGGCGGGCAGCAGGACGGGCGGGTGGATGAGCCGGATGATGGAGAGGAGGTAGCAGGTCAGCTCCGCGCTTCCCGCCGGGCGGCCTCGGAACTCCGTGTCCGCCTGCGGGATGAAGGGGCCGATGCCGCACATCTCCGGCTTGAACGCTTCGATGAACTTCAGGTCCTTCGCCAGCTCCGCGGCGGTCTGGAAGGGGGAGCCCACCATGAAGCCGCAGCCTGCCTGATAGCCGATCTCCTTCAGGTCCTGAAGGCAGCGCATCCGGTTTGTAAAGGACATCTCCGCCGGGTGCAGCCTTGCGTAGTGGGTCGGGTCCGCCGTCTCGTGGCGCAGGAGGTAGCGGTCCGCGCCGGCGTCGAAGAGGCGCTGAAAGCTCGCCCTCCCGCGCTCGCCCAGGGAGAGCGTCACCGCGCAGCCGGGGCAGCGCGCCTTGATCTCCCGGATGAGGATGCAGAGCATGGCGTCGGTGAAGTGGTCGTCCTCGCCGCCCTGCAGGACGAAGGTGCGGAAGCCCAGCTCGTAGCCCTCGCGGGTGCAGTCCAGGATCTCCTGTGGCGTCAGGCGGTAGCGTCTGCAGCGCCCGTTGTCGCGCCGGAGCCCGCAGTAGAGGCAGTTGTTCCGGCAGAAGCTGCTGATCTCGATCAGGCCGCGGGCGTAGACGTCCTGCCCGTAGATGCGGTCCCGCTCCTCGGCGGCCAGCGTCCGTAGCAGGGCTGCGCCCTCCTCCGTGCGGCAGGCGATGAGGCGTTCGTACTCGTCCAGGCTCAGGCTCCTGCGCTCCGCCAGGGCCCGGATCAGCGGAAGGGCGTCCCCGCTCGCGTCACTCACGGAAGACGACGTTGGAAAAGGCCGTCTTGACGCTGACGCCGTTCAGGCTGCCGACCCGCCCCGACAGGGCGGAGATGGTGTCCTGCGGCGCGTCCAGCGCGATCGAGATGATGTGGACCTTCCGCCGGCGGTAGGGCAGCCCCATGCGCCCGATGATGTGTTCCCCATACTCGTGCAGGATTCCGTTCAACTCCTCGACGGAGTCCACGTTCTCGACGACGATGCTCATGACGGCAACTCTTGTCTCCATAGACGATCCCCCCTGAAAAATTGTGACGATGATTAAGGTTGTTGGAACGGCCGCGAAATCCGCGAAATAAAGAAACCGCGCTCTCATTGACGAAGGGCGCGGCAGAGCATACGGGATAAGCCCTTCTTCTCAGGCGCCTCTCGCGGGCCTTTGAACTCAGGAATAACTTTATTCTGTCATAAGACGTCTGAAAAAGCAACCGAAAAGGGCGCGCTGAGTGCTATAGTTGAGGCGCGAAGCGCCGGGCTCCGGGGGATCGGACGCGGCAGGACGGAGGTGGGGGCGATGAACTTTTTCGAGGCGTTGGACGCGGCGGCGCGAAGGGCGCCGGACTGCGGCGTGGCCCGCCTGGTTTTGGGGTGGCACGCCAGTTTCGCCCTGGCGGAGGACGGGCGGTGGGGCGTCGGCTTCGTCCCGGACTCCATGAAGGAGGCCCACAGAGCGCGGGCGGTACACACGGAGGAGCTGATCCGCGCGCCTCTGTCGCGCCTCGCGGGGCTCTACGTTTCGCCCTTTCCCCAGGAGTTCGCCGCGGCGTCGGCGGCCTGCGCGGCGCTCCTGCCCTTTGGGCCCGGCGGTTCCCCGCTGGACCTCGCCATGACCTGCGCCCGGGGCGACCGCGTGGCCGTGCTGGGGTACGAGCGCGACCTCCTGCCCTTCATGCGCGACTGGGGCTGGCGCGTCGCGGTGTTCGACGACCGGGGCGTCGGCCCGGACTGCTTCCCGCAAAGCGACTTCTCCCGAGGCGTGCGGGAGGCGGAGTGGGCGTGGCTGTCCCCGGAGGCGATCCGCGACCGGTGGCTGCTCTCCACGCGGGAGGAGCTGACGAAAAAGAAGGGCTGCTTCCTTCAAGGCCCCGGCCTCCCCGCCCTGCCCGGAGCCTTTGCGCCCCTCGGCGTCACGCACCTCGTCGTGCCGAGGGGGGATTCCTCTCCCGATGCAGCCATGGCGGCGGAGGCCCACGTCGCAGCGGGCGGCAGCCCGTGGCTCAGCGGCGCGCTGACGTGGAGGGTTTATCCGGCGCAGGGTGGGGACTGGCGCGCAGCGAACGCCCCGGAGGAATCGTGCAGTGGGGCGTTTGGGCACTCCTTGAAGTAGATAAAGGGTATAATAGCAGAGAGTGCGGACGATCTTGTACGGAGGGGGCGGTTTTTCGTGCTGCAGCGTTCTTATTGGCTGAGTGGACGGGAGGATGTCGCCGTGGCGGTCGAGAGGGCGAAGTCCGAGGCCTCGAAGTTGCCGCGTCTGGATTCCGTGCTGGCGGTTGTTTTCCTGAAACACACGGCGGTCCCGCTCTGGGGAGATATCCTGGGGAGCGTTCGAGGTGCGTTCTCCGGCGCGGAGGTCTGCGGGGCCACGGTGGACATGAGCGTCACCGACGGGACCCAATGGCTCTCGCCGGAGTGGGGTGAGGACTCCGACATCCTTGGCTCCCTCACCTTCATGTTCTTTGAACGCTCCTCTGCACGGGCCATGGTGCTGCCTGACGACCCGGTCGCAGCGGGCACGATGCTGCGACAGGTGCTGGATGAGGACGCGGACGCCAGAGCCGTCGGCCTCCTGATCAGCGACATGCGCGTGGACTTCAACCCCCTCTTTCGGGAGATTTCCCACGTCCGCCCCGAGATCGTCTTCTTCGGCGGGACGGCCTGGGCCTGGAGCGAACCTGAGGGACGCCGGCTGTTCTGTGGGGATGCGGTCCTCACGCGCGGCGTCGTCGCCATCGTCTTCAGCGGTCGGGAGCTCCATGCCTGCGAGAACTCGTCCTTCGGCTGGACGCCCATGGGCCCTGAGCTGACGGTCACGCGCATGAAGGACGACTTCACGGTCTGCGAGCTTGACGGAAAGCCCGCCGGCGAGGTCCTGGAGTACTACCTGGGCTGGCGGGAGAGCTGGGACCCGCTGGAGGACGCCATGGCCTTCCCCCTGTGCTTCGAGCGCGGAGGGCAGCTGGTGGGGCGTCACCTGAACGCCTTCCTTGACGACGGGAGCATCCAGTTGGATGCGGACCTTCGGGTGGGGGAAAAGCTTCGCATCTCCTGCGGCGCTCCCTTCGCCATCCTTCGGGAGGCTGCCGCGAACCACAGGCGAATGACGGACTTTCGCCCGGAGGCGTTCATTGCCGTCAGTTGCGCTGGCCGGCACCAGATACTTCGGGAGAACCGGGGGCAGGAGTTCGACGTCCTACGCCAGTTGGCGCCCTCTTCGGGCTTCTACTCGTACGGTGAGGTCCAGCGAAACGGCGGCGAGATTTCGATCACGAACCTGATGCTGGTGACCGTCGCCTTTCGGGAGGGAGAGCCCAAAGGAGCGGAACCCTCGATCCAGGTGACGCCGCTGCACCTTCAGAAGCAGACCTCCGTCATCGCCCACCTCCTGCACATGGTGCACGTCATGACGCAGGAGTGGGAGGACGCCAGGGGGCGCCTCGTCGTGCTGGCCGAGCGCGACGGGCTCACGAGCCTCCTGAATCGCCGCGCCATGGAGGAGTCCCTGCGGCAGATCCTGCGCGAGAGGGTGAAAAACCCCCAGGACGTCGCCGTGTTGATGATCGACCTGGACGATTTCAAGGGCATCAACGACACCTATGGGCACGCGATGGGCGACAAGGTGCTGGTGACGCTGGCGGAGATCCTGCGGAACAGCACGCGGCGCAACGACGCGATCTGCCGCTGGGGCGGGGACGAGTTCTTCGTCATCCTGGTCGGCGCGAGCCGCGTCGTCGCGGAGCGCATCGCAGAGCGCATCCGGTCCGCCGTTTCGGCCCTGCGCCTCCTGCCGGACGGGAGGCGGCTTACCCTGAGCATCGGCGTGGCCTCCGTCGTTTCGGGCGACACGCCCGCTCAACTTTTCCACCGCGTGGACGAGGCGCTCTACGCCTCCAAGCGGATGAAGGGCAAGAACCGCGTGATGTTCCGCTGAGGCTCCTTGTCCTCCGTCCGGCCTGGGGTTAAAATATCAAGTCACGTTTTTTGTCTTTCGTGCAGATTGGAGTGACGGGCATGAACAGGATCATCACCATCGGCCGCGAGTTCGGCAGCGGGGGGCGGGAGCTGGGCCGCCGCCTTGCCGACGCCCTTCAGTTCGCCTATTACGACCGCGAGATCGTCACGGAGCTGGCCAGGCGCACCTCCCTCTCGGAGGAGTACGTGCAGCGGATCGTGGAGCATCGCCCCACCGTGGCGTTTCCGATCCACGTTGGGCGCAGCTTCTACCCCATGGTCAACCCGATGTGGGAGCAGGGGCAGGCCGTCTATCAGGAGCAGCACCGCCTCATCAAGGAGATGGCTGCCGCGTCGAGCTGCGTCATCGTGGGGCGCTGCGCGGACTACATCCTGCGGGACATGCGGCCCTTTCGGATATTCGTCTACGCGGACATGGCGAGCAAGATGCGGCGGTGCCGCGAGAATGGCGAGGACGCGAAGGCGATGTCGGACAAGGAGCTGACGCAGCACATCAACGACATCAACAAGGGCCGCGCGAAGTACTACGAGTTCTACAGCGGGCAGGAGTGGGGCGGGCGCCTGAACTACGACCTCTGCGTCAACACGACCCAGCTGGACCTCGGCGAGGTCGTCGCTGCGATCGCCAAGCTGTTCTGACGGGGTGGAACGAGGATGAAAATGCGGGGGGACGGCTGTACCCGCCCCCCCGCTCAGTTTCACCCGCCGTTTAGTCCCCTGACGTGATGGCGACCTTCTTGTGGGCTTTGTCCTCCTGCTTCTCGTCCACTTCAATGGTCAGGACCCCGTCCTTGAAGCTGGCCTTCGCGCTGTCGGGGTCCGCCTCGACGGGGAAGGAGATCACGCGCTCCACCTTGCCCCAGCTGCGCTCGGACCGGAAGTAGCTCTTGCCCTCCGAGCCCTCCGTCCGCTCGCTCTTCTTCTCCGCGGAGAGCGTCAGACGGTCGCCGTAGACGTGAAGCTCCACGTCCTCCGGCTTGATGCCGGGCAGCTCCGCCTCGATGCAGAGCTTCCCGTCCTTGCGGTAGAGGTCCGTCTTCGCGGAAAGCCCGCCGCTCCCCTCGAAGGGGAACATCCCCATCTGCTCCGCAAGACGATCCATGCTGTCGAAGAGCGACGCCGCAGGTCCCCCAAAGCGGCCATAGACTACCGGTGCGTATCCGTTCCTCATTGTAAACGACCTCCTAAAATAAAAGAAGTATTTTTTTATCGTTCTTCCGTCGGGGAGAGGGCGTTGACCTCCTCGGCTCCATCCCCCCTCGACGTGTGCTATCATAACACTGACCTTTAATGACCATATCGTCAAAATCGATGAATCCGGCCCTCCGTCGTTTCGCTGACCTTTATTGACTTTTTGCTTTTCGCGCTGCGACGGTGTGTATCGTCCGGATATTTGCTATACTTTTCACGATGCCATGCCGCCGGGATGGAGGTGCCGTGCGGCGGCCCCCGGTTCCGCGGGGGCGATCTGCTGATTCTGGGAGGACTATAGACTTTGCGTATTTTTTTGCCTGGCGCTGGAGGCTTCATCGGGAGCCATCTGATCGAGAAGATCCTGGACGAGTCCGATTACGAGGTTTCTGCCTTCGACCTCTGCGGTGAAAGCCTGAAGCGCTTTGAGGGGCGGGATCGCTTTACCTTTCATCAGGGAGACATCTTCAAGGAAAACGATTGGATCGAGGCCCAGGTGGCCGCCTGCGACGTCGTCCTTCCCTTTGCGGGCGTCGCGAAGCCCGCGTACTACCTCAGCAGCCCCCTTTGGACGTTCGAGCTGGACTTTGAACAGAACCTCAAGGTGGTGCGCCTGTGCGCGAAGCACAAGAAGCGCGTGATCTTCCCCTCGACCTCCGAGGTCTATGGGCTGTCCAGCGACTCCGTGCTGCTGGAGGACGAGAGCCCCCTCATCGTCGGCCCCATCTGCAAGATGCGCTGGATCTACAGCTGCGGCAAGCAGATGATGGACCGCGTGATCGCGGCCTACGGCATGGAGCGCGGGCTCCAGTACACGCTGTTCCGCCCCTTCAACTGGGTGGGGCCGAGGCTCGACACGATGGAGGACGCCCGCTGCCGTAAGGCCCGGTCCATCACTCAGATCATCTACGACGTCCTGTATCGGGGGGAGGTCACCCTGGTGGGCGGCGGGGAGCAGCGCCGGAGCTTCACCTGGATCGGGGACGGGACGGATGCGCTCATGGCCCTTTTGAGAAACGAAGGCGGGCGGGCGGACGGCCAGATCTTCAACATCGGCAACCCGGACAACAACTTCTCCATCCGGGAGCTGGCGGAGCTCATCCTGGACGTGATGCGCCAGGACCCGCGCTTCGCCTCCCGCGCCGAGGAGGTCCGCGTCGTTTCCGTCCCCGCGGAGGAGTACTACTCGAACGGCTACGACGACATGAGGAACCGGGTCCCCTCCATCGAAAAGATGAAGGAACGGATGGGCTGGAGGCCGAAGGTGGCGCTGCGGGAGGCCGTGCGCCTGACGCTCGATGCGTTTGAGGTGCCCGCGGAATGAGGCCGGACGGCAGGGAGGGGCCTCGCTTCCTCCGCCGGCTGGCGGCAGCGCGTCCCCTCATCCCCTGGGTCGTCCTGGCCCTGTTGGCGGCGGCCGTCTACCTCTGGGGGCTGGGGAGGTACGGCCTCATCGACCCGGACGAGGGGCGCTACGCCGAGATCCCCCGTGAGATGATCGAGTCCGGCGACTTCGTGACGCCGCGGCTGAACTACGTCAAGTACTTTGAGAAGCCCGCGCTGCACTACTGGCTGACGGCGGCGTCCTTCGTTACCTTCGGGCAGAACGAGGCGGCGGCCCGGCTCTTCCCCGTCCTGTTCGGGCTGGGAGGGTGTCTGCTGACCTTCGCCGTCGCGAGGCGCATGACGGGTAGCGCTCGCGCGGGGGGTGCCGCCGCCGCCGTGCTGGTCAGCTCCGTGCTGTGGTACGCGCTCTCGCGGCTCAACGTCATCGACATGACGCTGACGTTCTTCTTCACGCTGGCCATGCTGGGCTATTGGCTTTGGTTTCGGGATGGAGAGGGCGCCGGCCGCTGGCCGCTCATGCTCTTCTACGCCGCCATGGCGTTGGCGACGCTCTCCAAGGGGCTGATCGGCGTCGTCCTCCCCGGCGGGATCGCCGTGCTGCACCTGGCCAGCCTGAGGCGGTGGAGGGCGATCCCGCGCCTGTTCTCGCCCTGGGGCATCGCGCTGTACTTCGCGCTCGTCCTGCCGTGGTTCCGGGCCGTCTGCGCCGCCAACCCGGACTTCTTCGACTTCTTCTTCGTCCACGAGCACTTCACCCGCTACCTGACGACGGAGCACGACCGCTACGAGCCCTTCTGGTTCTTCGTCCCCATCCTCCTGGGAGGCCTCGTGCCCTGGACCGGGATGCTCTGGGACGCCTTTCGCGCCGCGCGGGGGCGGGGCGGGCTCCTGAGGCGGGAGGACGGCCTGTTCCTGATCCTATGGTTTGCCGTGCCCCTGATCTTCTTCTCCCTGTCGGGGTCCAAACTGATCCCCTACATCCTGCCGTGCCTGCCTCCCCTGGCCGTGCTCATCGGTGCAGTCGTCGAGGGGATGCTGAGGGGCGGAGCTCCCGCCATGCGGGCCGGCCGCCGATTCGCCTGCCTGAACGCCCTGATCCTGCTCCCCGTCATCCTGGCCGGCGCGGTCTACCCTGCGCTTCGTCCGGGGGACGCTTACCTTCAGGCAGCGACGACTCCCTTCTGCCTTCTGCTGACGGCCTTCTGTCTGGCCTCCTTCACCCTGCTCCGCGCGCGGACGCGAGGCTTCCTGATGCTCTGCCTCCTGGCGCTGGCGACGCTCTTCGTGGCCGGTTCGAGTTTTGACCTGATGGCGGCCCGCGACTCCAGACGCCCTATCGCTGCCATGGTGCGCGAAAGGCTGCGGGCCGACGACGTCGTCGTCGCTTACGGAGACCTGATGCAGGGGCTGTCGTTCTACCTGGGCCGCCGCATCGCGATCGCCGGCGGCCGGGGAGAGCTGGAGTTCGGCGCAGCGCAGGAGGAGGACCCGAGTTGGTTCCTGAACGCGGAGCAGCTCCGCAGGCTGTGGAACGGGCCGGATCGCGTCCTGCTGGTCGCGAGCCGGCGCAGGCTGGAAGAGCTGACGCGAGACCTGGGACGCGAACCCGTGCGCCTGGGGGAGACGGAAAAGGAGATCCTGTTCACGAACTTCTGACGCATTGCCTCGGGGACGACGGGGGCGCGGGCTGCCGCGTCCATCGGGCAGGGCTCAACGTGACAGGAGATTCCATGGGCCCCGCGCCATTCATGCCTTTTGCCACCAGGGAGGGCTGCTTGAGATTGAGTGATACGACCGCATCAATGAAAACAAACAAGGACATTTCCATCATCGTCCCCGTCTACAACGAGGAGGATAGCCTGCCCCAGCTCTTCGATCGGCTCTTTCCGGTCCTGGAGGGCATGGGGCGGACCTATGAGGCCGTCTTCGTGAACGACGGCAGCGGCGACGCCTCCCTTCCGCTCCTGCTGAGGGAGTGGAAACGGCGGCCGGGGGAGGTGCGCGTCATCGACTTCAACGGCAACTTCGGCCAGCACATGGCCATCATGGCAGGGTTTAACGCCGCGTCGGGGAAGGACGTCATCACGATGGACGCGGACCTGCAGAACCCCCCGGAGGAGATTCCCCGCATCGTGGCCTGTCTTGAGGAGGGGCACGACGTGGTGGGGACGGTCCGGCGGCACCGTCGGGACACGCTGTTCCGCCGCACGGCCTCGCGCGTCGTGAACTGGCTGACCAACCGGATCACGGGCCTGTCCCTGCACGACTACGGCTGTATGCTGCGGGGCTACCGGCGTGATATCATAGACATCATCAACGAGTCGGCGGAGACGACGACGTTCATCCCCGCCCTCGCGCAGAAGTTTGCGGTCAACCCCGTGGAGATCGAGGTGGCGCACAGCGAGCGGGAGAGCGGGACCTCCAAGTACAGCCTGTTTCGCCTCATCCGCCTGAACTTCGACCTGATGACCAGCTTCTCCCTCGTCCCGCTGCAGGCCGTCACGATGATGGGGCTGGCCGTTTCCGTGTTGAGCCTCTGCTTCGCCGTGTTCATGCTGATCCGGCGCCTGTGGGTCGGCCCGGAGGCCGAGGGCGTCTTCACGCTCCTGGCCCTGAACTTCCTGCTGATGGGGGTGACGATCTCCTGCGTGGGCATCACCGGGGAGTACATCGGCCGCCTCTATCAGGAGGTGCGCCGCCGGCCGCGCTACATCGTGCGCCGGTTCTACGGCCCCGACGGAGCGGACCCGGAGGCGGAGAAGGGGCGGTGAGCAAAGTGAACGAGAAGAGGCCCTGCCGTGCCGTGGTGTTCGCCTACAGCGCCGTCGGCTGCGAGTGCCTGAAGGTCCTGCTGGAACAGGGAGTGGACGTCCGCCTCCTCTACACGCACCGGGACGACCCCGGCGAGGTCCGGTGGTTCGATTCCGTGGGCGATCTGGCCAGGGCCTGCGGCCTCTCCGTGCTGACGCCGGACTCGCTCGCGGGAGAGGAGGAGCGGGTGTGGTCGGCTGCGCCGGACGTGATCTTCTCCTTCTACTACCGATCCCTGATCCCCATGAGCGTCCTGAACCTCGCGCCGCTGGGGGCGTTCAACCTGCACGGCTCCCTCCTTCCCCGCTACCGGGGCAGAGCCTGCGTCAACTGGGCGGTGCTGAACGGGGAGCCGGAGACGGGGGTAACGCTGCACCACATGACCGCGTGGGCGGACCGTGGCAACGTCGTGGACCAGATCGCCGTCCCCATCGGGCCGGACGAAACGGCCATCGAGGTCTTTCGGAAGCTGGTCCCCGCGGCGGGCGCCGCCCTGCGGCGCAGCCTGGGGGCGATCCTGGCCGGAGAGGCCGAGGGGACGCCTCAGGACGAGAGCCGCGCCACGACCTTCGGGCGGCGGCGTCCGGCGGACGGGCTGATGGACTGGACGCAGGACGCGCAAGCGCTGCACAACCTCGTCCGCGCCGTGGCCTGGCCCTTCCCTGGGGCGTTCACCTTCCTGGGAGAACGAAAGCTCATGGTGTGGCGCACGTGCCCTTCGGAGGGGGCGCCGGCGGCCTCTCCGGGCACGGTGCTGCGCTCGCGGCCGCCCCTGGTCGCGGCGGGGCGAGGAGCCCTGGAGATCCTGCAGGCCCAGTGGGCCGATGAATGGGGCGAGAAAAAAAAGGACGGGCTTGAGGGGGACGACGCCTGCCCGCACCTTGAGAGAGGCATCCTTTTGGGGGGAACGCTGAAGTGACGGTAGAGAACTGCACCCTGGCGATAAAGATAGACATCGACACGCTGAAGGGATATCGGGAGGGGCTGCCCAGGCTCCTCGACATACTGAAGGCGCACGGCGCCCGCGCGTCCATCTTCTTCTCCATGGGCCCCGACGAGTCGGGGAAGGCGCTGCGGCGCATCTTCCGAAAGGGGTTCCTCACCAAGATGCTGCGCACCCGCGCGCCCTCCACCTACGGGCTCAGGACCCTGTTCTACGGAACGCTGCTGCCGGCGCCGATGATCGTGCCCTCCGACCCCTCCCTGCTGTGCCGCGCCCTGGACGAGGGGCACGAGTGCGGCATCCACGCCTGGAACCACGTCCTGTGGCAGGACCGCCTGCCCCGCATGACCCAGGACGTCATTCGCCACGAGCTTGGGATGGCGATGGAGCTCTTCCAGATGGTTTCGGGCGTGCGCCCCTCCTGCTGCGCTGCGCCCGGCTGGCAGGTCACGCCGGACAGCCTGGCGGTCCAGGACGAGCTGGGCTTCGCCTACTGCAGCGACACCCGCGGCAGCGTTCCATTCTTACCCCGTATGGAGGGGCAGACGTTCCGAACGCCCCAGGTGCCCTCGACCCTCCCCACGCTGGACGAGGTGCTGGGGCGCGACGGGGTGTCCGCCGAGAACGCCGCGGACCATTACCTGGACCTCCTGGAGCCGGGGCTGAACGTCCTCACGATCCACACGGAGATGGAGGGCGGCGCGATGAGCGGCGTCTTCAATGCCTTCCTGAACGCCTGCAGCGAGGGAGCCCTGACCTTCATGACGCTGGGCGAGGCCCTGGCCGCCTCCCTGCCCCTCCCTGAGGCGGACGTCGAGATGTGTCCCATCCCCGGCCGCGCCGGAACCGTGGCGACTCAGGTCATCTAAGCTGCTTCCCCCGCCTGCGGCCGCCCGCCGCGGGCGGGGGATAACTCGCCGCGTCCTTCATGGACTTTTAGCGCGCCGCGTGATACCATGATTACGTTTATTATTCGCAAATCACAGAACTTCTCGAATTGTGTGTTTTAACGAAAACAGGTTTTAATTACACGTCGCTTTAGCGTTTTATCCTAAAACACCCTGGGGGGGTATCCGAATGCGGAGGTATATCTTTCAACGAATCTGGGCCAGCTTCCTGACGCTCTTCGTCGTCGTGACCCTGACCTTCTTCATGATGCGCGCCATTCCGGGCGGGCCGTTCACGGACGAGAAGGCGATCCCGCCCTTCATCCTGGAGAAGATCATGGCCCGCTACCACCTGAACGACCCGCTGTACGTGCAGTACGGGCACTACCTGTGGGACGTTCTGCACTTCGACCTGGGCCCCTCCTACCGGTACGAGGGCATGACGGTGAACCAGCTCATCGCCTCCGGCTTCCCCGCCTCGCTGATGGTGGGGAGCATCGCCATCCTGCTGGCCCTCGTCGTCGGCATCCCCGCCGGCATCGTCTCGGCCCTGCGGCGGGGGCGCTGGCAGGACCGTACGGCGATGGTGCTGGCCACGCTGGGCATCACCATACCCAACTTCGTCATCGCGACGATCCTCGTCTACTTCTTCGCCTACCGCTGGGGCTGGGTGACGGTGGGCTTCTGGGAGGGGCTGCCCACGGCCCTGCTGCCCGCCATCACGCTGGCGGGGTACCCGACGGCCTTCATCTCGCGCCTGACGCGCAGCAGCATGTTGGAGATCCTCCAGCAGGACTACATCCGAACGGCCTACTCCAAGGGCCTTCGGGAGCGGGCCGTGGTCTACATCCACGCGCTGCGCAACGCCATCATCCCCGTGGTCACCTACCTTGGGCCGCTCATTGCCGGCATCCTGACGGGCAGCTTCGTCGTGGAGCAGGTCTTCGGCGTGCCGGGGCTGGGCACCTTCTTCGTCACGAGCATCTCCAACCGCGACTACACCACCATCATGGGCGTCACGATCTTCTACAGCGCGCTTCTGGTCTCGCTGAACCTCGTGGTGGACATCTGCCTCGGGTTCATCGACCCGCGGATCAAGCTGAATTGACGGAGGGGACGGATATGAGCAGCATGGAACGAGCGGTTCCCGATATCAGCGACCCCCGGCTGTTCGAGCCGGTGTCGCCGGAGGAGAGGACGCGCGCGGAGTTCGTCCGCCCCTCCCTGAGCTACTGGCAGGACGCTTGGCGGCGCCTCTGCCGGGACAGGGTGGCGATCCTGGGACTGGTGGTCATCCTCATCATCCTGGCGATGGCCGTCGTCGGCCCGTGGCTTTCACCCTACACCTACGACGGGCAGGACTTCATGGTGTCGAACGAGCCCCCCAGCCTGAAGCACTGGTTCGGGACGGACATGTTCGGGCGGGACATCTTCGTCCGGGTGCTGTTCGGCGCGCGGATTTCGCTGGCCGTTGGTTTCGTGGCGAGCTTCATCAACCTGTTCATCGGCGTCATCTACGGCGGCATCGCCGGCTTTGTGGGCGGACGGACGGACAACGTCATGATGCGCATCGTGGACGTCATCTACAGCGTCCCGACGATGATCTACGTCATCCTCCTCATGGTGGTGGTGGGGCCGGGGCTGAAGAGCATCTTCATCACCCTCGGCATCTCCTACTGGGCCTCTATGGCGCGGATCGTGCGGGCCGAGGTGATGCGGATCAAGAACGAGGAGTTCGTCCTCGCCGCGCGGGTGCTGGGGGCCTCCAGCACCCGGATGCTCCTGCGTCACCTCATCCCCAACGCCATGGGGCCCATCCTGGTGACGCTGACCTTCTCCATCCCCCGCGCCATCTTCACCGAGGCGTTCCTGAGCTTCGTGGGGCTGGGGGTCAGCGCGCCCATGGCGAGCTGGGGCGTGCTGAGCAACGACGCGATCGGCTCCCTCGCCATCTACCCGTGGCAGCTCTTTTTTCCGGCTGCGGCGATCTCCGTCACCATCCTGGCCTTCAACTTCCTTGGCGACGGCCTCCGCGACGCGCTGGACCCGCGCCTGAGAAAGTAGGGGAGGGAGAACGATGAACGAGATGAACGCCATGAACTCGTCGGACTTCCTGCTGCGCGTGTCGGACCTTCGCACGTCCTTCTTCACGCCGGCGGGGGAGGTCAAGGCCGTGGGCGGGGTGTCCTTCAACGTGAAGCGCGGCGAGGTGCTGGGCATTGTCGGCGAGAGCGGGAGCGGCAAGAGCGTCACCATGCTCTCCGTGCTGGGGCTTTTGGGGACGTCGGGCCGCGTCGTGGGGGGCAGCATCGACTTCGACGGCCAGGAGCTCACGAAGATGCGGCTGCGGGACCTGGAGGAGCTTCGCGGGAAGCGGATATCCATGATCTTTCAGGACCCCATGACGAGCCTCAACCCGGTGCTGACCGTCCGCTGGCAGATGGAGGAGTCCCTGAGGCGCCACAGGGTCCCCTGCGACCGGCACGACCGGGCGGTGGACATGCTGAAGCGGGTGGGCATCGTTCCGGCGGAGCGGCGCCTGACCCAGTACCCCTTCCAGTTCAGCGGCGGGCAGCGGCAGCGCATCATGATCGCCATGGCCATGATCTGCAACCCGGACCTCCTGATCGCGGACGAGCCCACGACGGCCCTGGACGTGACGGTGCAGGCCCAGATCCTGGAGCTGATGAAGGAGCTTCAGGGGCAGTTCGGGACCTCCATCATCCTGATCACCCACGACCTGGGCGTGATCGCCGGCATGGCGGACCGCGTGCTGGTGATGTACGGCGGGAGGATCATGGAGCGGGGGACGCGGCGGGAGATATTCTACGAGCCGGCCCACCCCTACACCCGCGGCCTGCTGCGCTCCGTCCCCAACCCCGAAGAGCTGGTGAGGCAGCGGCTCATCCCCATCGAGGGGCAGCCGCCGGACCTGCTGAACCCGCCCGCGGGCTGTCCCTATGCGCCGCGCTGCCCTGAGGCCATGCGCGTCTGCCTGGAGTACCCGCCCGAGCGGACGGAGCTGACGGGCTCGCACAACGCGGCCTGCTGGCTCTTGAACCGTCCGGCGGGGTCGGCCGCCGACAGGAAGGAGGGAGCGCGATGACGATGGAGGGAAAGGGCGCCCCAATGCTGGAGGTCGTCGGCCTCAAGAAGTACTTCGAGGTCGCCGCCGGCACGGTGCGCTCGGTGGACGGCGTCACCTTCGACATCCTGCCCGGCGAGACGCTGGGGCTGGTGGGGGAGTCCGGGTGCGGCAAGACGACGACGGGGCGGACGATCGTGCGCCTCTACGACCCGACGGGGGGGACGGTGCGCTTCATGGGGCAGGACATCACCCGCCTGTCCCAGGGGGCGATGCTGCCGTGGCGCAAGCGGATGCAGATGATCTTTCAGGACCCCTACGCCTCGCTGAACCCCCGCATGACGGTGGGGGACATCGTGATGGAGCCGATGTCCATCCACGGCATCCCGAAGGACGAATGGGGCGACCGGATGCGGCGCCTGATGAAGCTGGTGGGGCTGAACAGCGAGCACGCCAACCGCTACCCGCACGAGTTCAGCGGCGGGCAGCGACAGAGGATCGGCATCGCCCGCGCCCTGGCCGTGGAGCCGGAATTCATCGTCTGCGACGAGCCCATCTCGGCGCTGGACGTCTCCATTCAGGCGCAGATCGTCAACACGCTGGAGGACCTGCAGACTGAGCTGGGGCT
>ERZ773099.378-NODE-378-length-39297-cov-19.453901_pt1 | contig 39297 bp, 33 predicted proteins | sample MGYA00511120_ERZ773099 | MGnify/ENA primary metagenome ERZ773099 (study PRJEB29015, sample SAMEA2738012) | human oral metagenome | biome: human oral; feature: human-associated habitat; material: dental | place: China | collected 2104 ... | reverse complement strand
ATGCCCTCCTCGAACAGGGCCTTGCGGGCCCGGTCGAAGGCGTCCTCGCCCTCGGTGCGCCCCAGGACCGCCCGGGTCGAGGCCATCCCAAAAGACTCCTTGTAGGCCCGGCCCGAAGCGTCGAACTGGACGTCGCCGGGAGACTCGTGGGTCCCCACGAACCAGGAGCCGACCATAACGTTGGAGGCGCCGGCCGCCAGTGCCAGGGCCACGTCGCGCGGGTGGCGCACACCGCCGTCGGCCCACACGCAGGCGCCCATATGCGCGGCCTGGGCGGAGCATTCCAGGACGGCGGAGAACTGGGGACGGCCCACGCCGGTCTGCATGCGGGTGGTGCACATGGCGCCCGGCCCCACCCCCACTTTGACAATGGAGGCCCCGGCCTCAACCAGGTCGCGCACACCGGCGGCGCTGACCACATTGCCGGCGGCAATGGGGAAGCCCTCGGGCAGGGCGGCGCGCACCGCACCGACGACCCGGCACACGCGGTCCTGGTGGCCGTGGGCGGTGTCGACCACAACAACGTCCACCCCGGCCTCAACGAGCTGGGCGGCCTTGCGCGCCGGGTCGCCGTTAATGCCAACGGCGGCGCCCACGCGCAGACGCCCCTGGCCATCCAGGGCGGGACGGTAGAGGGTGGCGCGCAGCGCCCCCTGGCGGGTGAACAGGCCCACAAGCCTGCCGGCGTCGTCGACAACGGGCGCCAGCTGGCGGCTGGCGGCGCGCAGACGCTCGTAGGCCTCGCGCGGATCCACGCCCGCGGGCAGGGTGAGCAGTTCAGTGTTCATGACGGCGCGCACCTGAGTGAAGCGGTCGACGTCGGAGACGTCCGAGCGGTCCACCATGCCCTGGGGCTCGTTCGTCTCCGGGTCGACGACGACGGCGGCGCCGTGGGAGCGCTTGGGGATCAGGCCGCGGGCGTAGCCGCAGGTGTGGTGGGGCTTGACGGTGACCGGGGTGTCGTACAGGAGGTGGGACGCCTTAACGCGTGAGACGGTGTCAATGACCACCTCCACGGGGATGTCCTGGGGGATGATCGTCAGCCCGCCGCGGCGCGCCACGGTCTCCGCCATGCGCTTACCGGCCACCGCCGTCATATTGGCCACCACCAACGGAATGGTGGTGCCCGATCCGTCGTCGGTGGCCAGGTCCACGCGCATGCGCGACCCCACGGAGGAGCGCGAGGGGACCATGAAAACGTCGTCGTAAGTCAGGTCGTATGCAGGCTCGCGGCCATTGAGGAACTCCACCCGCGGGATCCTACCCAACCCACTCCAACGTTTTCCTCACAGGCCAACGTACGCGGCCGTTGGCCTGTGAGGAAAACGTTGGAGTAGGTGGGAAGGTATTAGGCGCGGGAGATGCGTGCGGCCTCCGCGACCTGCTCGGGCGTGGGCCGCACGCCGGTGTAGAGGGCGAATTGCTCAGCCGCCTGCAGGGCGATGACCTCCGCCCCGGAGATCACCGGCTTCCCAGCGGCACGAGCCGCCTTGATCAAGGGGGTCTCGGAGGGGAAGGCGACGACGTCGAAGACGGTCGTGGCCGCCTCAATGAGCTCCATGGGGGCTGAGAGGTCGTTCTCGGCCGGCCCTCCGGCCATGCCCACGGGGGTGGCGTTGAGCAGTAGGGCGCCGCCGCCGTCAGGCAGCTCGGAGGCGTTGGCCACCCAGGACCAGCCGTACTGTTCGGCCAGTGCCGGCCCCGAGGTGGGGTTGCGGGCGATGACGGTGCCCGGACCGAACCCGGCGTCCTTGAGAGCCGCCACGCAGGCCTTCGCCATGCCGCCGGCACCCAGGACCGCGCACGAGGTGCGGGGGACCTCGTGGGTGTCCAGAAGGGTGCGAATGGCGATGAAGTCGGTGTTGTAGGCCACTAGGCGACCGGAGTCGTTGACAATGGTGTTGACCGAGTGGATTGCCGCAGCAGAAGGGGTCATTTCGTCGACTAGTGCAATGACGTCCTCCTTCCAGGGCATGGACACTGCGCAGCCGCGGATGCCCAGGGCCCGCACCCCGCCAATGGCGGCGGTGATGTCAGTAGTGGTGAAGGCCTTGTAGATGAAGTCGAGGTCAAGTACCTCGTAGAGGTGGTTGTGGAAGCGTGTCCCAATGTTGGTGGGACGGGCGGACAGGGAGATGCACAGGCTGGTGTCTTTAGTGATATCGCGCACGGCGACATCGTGCCACGACCCGGCCGTGCCCGGGGGAGGGTGTCAGATGGTTTGTGTAAGGGGGTGTGATCTGAGCGGAAAGGAGACGAGACTGTGAGTGTGAGCGTGGATGAGGAGCGGGCTGAGGCTCGCAGGCGGCAACGTCAGGTTGCAGAGGAGCTCAAGGCGTCTGGGGCGTTGGATGGGATCTTCGCTCAGATGGATGCTGGCACCCCGTTGACAGGCGATGATGGTCTGTTGTCGGGGGTGGTCAAGGCGGCCTTGGAACGGGGTCTGGAGACCGAGCTGAGCGAGCATCTGGGCTACGACAAGGGCGACCCGGACGCGGCTGCCTATCCCAACTCCCGTAACGGCACGAGTCCCAAGACGATCGGAACCGAGGTCGGGGATGTGGACCTGGACATCCCTCGGGACCGTGCCGGGACCTTCACCCCGATGCTGGTGCCCAAGGGCCAGCGGCGCCTCGATGGTCTGGACGGGATGATCATCAGTCTGTATGCCGGGGGCATGACGGTGCGCGATATCCAGCACCATCTGGCTGTCACGATCGGCACTGAGTTGAGTCATGAGACGATCTCCAAGATCACCGATCAGATCGGCCAGGAGGTCCTGGCCTGGCAGCACCGGCCCTTGGAGGCTCTCTATCCGGTGATCTACTTGGACGCCATCACCGTCAAGATCCGCGATGGCGCCCATGTGATCAACAAGGCCGCTTATATCGCCATCGGGGTGGACATGGATGGGATCAAGCATGTCCTGGGCATCTGGGTCCAGACCCACGAGGGAGCCAAGTTCTGGGCGGGAGTGTGCGCTGAGCTGGCCAATAGGGGCATCAAGGACGTGCTGATCGTGTGCTGCGATGGGTTGACGGGCCTGCCCGAGGCGATCGAGGCGACCTGGCCCCAGGCCACGGTCCAGACCTGCGTGGTCCATCTGATCCGGGCGTCCACCAGGTTTGTGTCCTACAAGGATCGCAAGGCCGTGTGCGCCGCTTTGAAGCCGGTCTACCAGGCCGCCACCGAGGAGGAGGCCTTGGAGGCCCTGGAGGCTTTCGAGGCCAGTGAGCTGGGGCAGCGCTACCCGGCGGCGGTCAAGACCTTCACCGATGCCTGGGAGCGGTTCACGCCTTTCTTGGCCTTCCCCCCGATGCTGCGGCGGGTGATCTACACCACTAACAGTATTGAGTCGTTGAACTACCAGTTGCGCAAGGTCACCAAGAACCGGGGCCACTTCCCCACCGACGAGGCCGCCGTCAAGCTGCTGTGGCTGGCGATCTGCAACATCGAAGACAAGCGAGCCCGAGAGCGCCAAAAGGACAAAGGACTACCAGCCAACAAGCGACGAGCCCCGGGGCGACTCGTCGAGGGAGCCGTGACCACCAACTGGAAACAAGCCCTCCAACAACTCGCCCTGGCCTACCCCGAACGCATCAACCCCCACCTGTAACCCACACCACTTACACAAAAAACTTGACAGGCCCAGGTACAGCAAGGTGGTCTTGACGCACCCGCGCAGGCCCAGGGACCGCAGGCCCGCCGCCGGCAGGGCGCCAACATGCTGTTCCAGGGTGGTGCACAGGTGGCTCACCTGACGCTGGTCCAGTCGTGTGATACCGTTCATGGTGGTGCCCTTGCCCGTGGCTGGTTTTTGTTTAGACGCCTAAATTGTCCGCTGGTTGGGGCGCCACCCACAACCTCTCTTACGTCACCCACCTGGGGAGCCCGCCAGGCGGCGGGAACCACTCCATTCCGCACCCCCGGTTACCCACCGTCCTTTTCGGCCTCCTCCGACGAAATCCCGCAAACCCCTGTGAATAACCTTCAATGTGCAACGCTCACACCCGAGCACACGCCGAAGAGATCCCAGACCTGACTTGCCCAGGGAACTAAATCAGCACGAGTCAGGTGAGAAGTGCGGAAGCCTGGCGCGGACGGTCCGCGTGTGCCCGAGGCAGAGCAGGGCTCAGGGCATGCCGGCACCTGAAGAGGATCGGCCGGCCGATCGCCGCCGGTCATCTCAAGCGTTGGCGCCCCGGCTGCTTCGCCGTCGCCCCCATGCTCAGCTGATGAGCGGGACCAGCCCTCCAATGCCCTCGTGAATGGCGATGGGGCGGAAGGGGTAGGTGGTGACGTCGGCGAGCGTCGTCGAGCCGGTGAGAACAAGGTGGGTTTGAAGGCCGGCCTCCAGGCCCGCCCGCATGTCAGTGTCCATCCGGTCGCCGACGAAAGCCGTGGTCTCGGAGTGGGCGTCGATCCGGTTGAGGCCCGCGCGGATCATAATGGGGTTGGGCTTGCCCACGAAGTAGGGTTCGCGGTCCGTTGCCGCGGTGATCATGGCGGCCACCGCGCCGGTGGCGGGCAGAGCGCCGTCGGCGGAGGGGCCTGTGACATCGGGGTTCGTGGCGATGAAGGTCGCGCCACCCTCAATGAGGCGAATGGCTCGGGTGATGGCGTCGAAGGAGTAGTTGCGCGTCTCGCCCAGGATCACGAACTCCGGATCTGTTTCGGTCATGACGAAACCCTCCTGGTGGAGGGCCGTGATGAGACCCGCCTCGCCGATAACGAAAGCGGAGCCACCAGGGCGCTGCGAGGCCAGGAAGTCGGCGGTGGCGACGGCGGAGGTCCAGATCTTCTCCTCGGGGATGGTCAGGCCCGAGTTGCGCAGGCGAACGGAAAGGTCCCGGCGGGTGAAGATCGAATTATTCGTCAGCACCAGGTACGGGGTGGAGGTGTCCTCCAGGGCCGCAATGAACTCGACCGCCCCCGGCAAGGCGAGATTCTCGTGGACGAGCACCCCGTCCATGTCGCACAGCCAGGCGGAAGGGCGGGGCAGGGCGGCGAGCTCGTCGGGGGTGCTGAGGTGGGGGGTGATGCGCATGGGTGACCTCCAGGGTGAACGTATGCAGCACAATATCCTGCGCGCGTGCGCCGGACGTGCACGATGCGGGGCCCCGGCCGGATGAGGATCGGCCGACCGCCACGAGGGCGGGTTCGGCTCTGGAGGCGATCCGCGCCGACTTGGCCGTCCGCGCCCATCCGCTACATCAACGTTGCTGCCACGGCGGCCGACGGATCGCGAAGCGCGGCAGCTGTCTATCCGCCGACGCCGCCCACCGCAACGCCGAGAATGAACCTTTTGGCCCCGGTCCCCTGCTTTTGCCCGGGGACCGGGGCCAAAAGGTTCGTATTCGGTGCCAACCGGCATCACGGCGATCGATGTGCCGGAGCCGGAAGGGCGGGTACCAGCGCTCAATGAAGTGCAGTTCCCGAAGGAACTGCAACATGCCGGGTGCGTCGCGTTTGGAGCAGGCTCGTGCGGGCCTCAATGAAGTGCAGTTCCCGAAGGAACTGCAACCTGGCGAGTCCCTGGAGACGATCCAGGAGAACATCCTGGGGCCTCAATGAAGTGCAGTTCCCGAAGGAACTGCAACGACGACTTCGTCCTGGACAGCAAGGGTTGGAAGAGCCTCAATGAAGTGCAGTTCCCGAAGGAACTGCAACTGCGTTATGTCTTGGAATACCGATAAACAGGCGAGCCTCAATGAAGTGCAGTTCCCGAAGGAACTGCAACTTCGATTACCATCCCCATCGGGGTGACGCTGATCGCGCCTCAATGAAGTGCAGTTCCCGAAGGAACTGCAACGTGGGTCCGCACGTGGCCTCGTGGATGATGGCGAACGCCTCAATGAAGTGCAGTTCCCGAAGGAACTGCAACACCGGGCACCTGGCTGTAGTCCTGGTGCATGGAGATATGCCTCAATGAAGTGCAGTTCCCGAAGGAACTGCAACTATAGAAATACACGCATTTTTCGCGCCTATGACGCGCCTCAATGAAGTGCAGTTCCCGAAGGAACTGCAACCATTATGCAGTCGCGTATGTATACGGTGACCATTCGCCTCAATGAAGTGCAGTTCCCGAAGGAACTGCAACCCACGGCAACTCCGATAGACCACACAGACCAGATAAGCCTCAATGAAGTGCAGTTCCCGAAGGAACTGCAACAAGCCGGGTTATCTGCACGACGCCCTCTTGGATGGGCCTCAATGAAGTGCAGTTCCCGAAGGAACTGCAACTGCCGACGAAACGGTCTATGACCTGGCTGATATCCAGAGCCTCAATGAAGTGCAGTTCCCGAAGGAACTGCAACGAGCAAAGGCGTGGTCAGCCGGCCAGTGGAGCTTTTTGCCTCAATGAAGTGCAGTTCCCGAAGGAACTGCAACAGTCCCCGTAGTCTAGCCTACGACGCCGCTGGCGAGCGAACCGACTGCGACCGCTCGGCTATGCGTAGCTCGGGTCGAGCCTCAGCTCGACCGCACCATCTCCGTGAATCGGCATGAGAACGCCAAAAGCTGGGCGACGAGCGCTGACCGGGGATCCCGGACCACCGGAGCGCTCGCGTCAGGCGATGAGGGGGCCGTCCGGCGTGATCGTTCGCGTCAGCCCGACGTAGCTGAACCTCCGCTCATCCACGGTCGACAGCAAGCCGAGGTCGCACAGAAGGATCGAATCCGCGTCAGGATCGACGATCGCATTCAGCTCACCGCGCAGACGCAGGAGCCGGGCAGGAGCGGCATCGACGATGAACACCGAGTACTGAATCCGATCGCCGTACTGGGAGAGCTTCTTTGAAACCCTCGTCCGGCGCCGGTCGGATGGAATATCATAGGCGACGAGAACCCGCCTCACGTCATCGCGCATTAACGTACGGTCACTCCCCGGTAACTTGCTTGAGTTCCATCGATCACTCCGAGGATGAGCCGAGCCTGAACCTCGATCGCACGCCGCCACGTCACATCGTAATTGAAAACGGGATGCTTGAACGACGTCTCGATACGGCGTTCGAAACCTGCAATGAGCTGCTTACGGCCCCGATCGGTTAAGCGACATGCCCCCATCCGCTGTGTGAAATCGGTGGCGCCGAGCTCGCCGTTACGCAGGGCGCGTACCACCACGGAATCGGCCACGGGCGCACGGAGCTCCTCCATGAGATCGAGGCCCAGTGCGGGTTTGTTGCGCGTACTGGAATGGAGAAACCCGGCATGCGGATCAAGCCCGCATGCTACAAGAGCGCGAATGCACTCACCAAGCAGCAGGGCGTATGTGTAATCAAGGGCGGAGTTAACGGGATCGGGCGCAGGTCGGCGGTGCCGCCCGGTCCACTGTGATGCGGCGAACTCGGCGGTCGGACCTTCCAGCATGGACCCGAATGCCTCAAAATACAATCCCGCGGCCTCTCCTTCGAAGCCCATGAGGTCATTGAGGCTGGCGGCTCTGGCGGCATAGTGTTGCAGCTGCCGCATGCGGGCCACGAGGTCAGGCGCATTTCCGTTCCGGCGCAGAAGGGTTGCCTGATTGGCAATCTTCGCTGATACCATCTGCTGAGCAATATCGAGTCGACCTTGCGAGCTGGCGACGTGCTGCTGAACTCGTTGTAGTCCGTTTGGACTGTCCGCCCCATGGGACCAGCCGATGACCCGGCCGGACCAGGAGCACCACACCACGCACCGATTCCTCCAGAACATCTCACGAAGCAGAGCGGAAGAAACATCAACGTTTCCGTGGATGACAAGGCCGAGAACTCGCTCCATGGGCACACTCATGAGTTGCTCGCCCTGTTTACTCACCTCCAGCCTGCCGCCCTTGAGCGAGGCCCGCGCCCCGGCGGTTGCACAATGAACGATCTGGGCGTCCGGAGCAGCGGCAATGATTCGACGTCGGGGCTGCTCATACCGGTGCTCCGAGGGCAAGCATACCGAGACATGAGAACACCAACCGCACCGAGTGTCGTCATCAAGCGGCGCCGGTGCCGTCGCGGAGGAGATGATGCTGCGCGTCCGATGGACGGCGTCCTTCGCCGCCACGAAGTCATCGTCGGTCAGATCGACCTCCACGCGGCGGCGGTGCCCGGTGAAATAGACCTCAGTCTTCTCGACCCTCTCGCCCATCTCCTCCAAGCAGAGTTTTTGAAGGGCGAGCTGCACGCGATTCGCATATGTAACGTCGGGGCGGCGTCGCACCGGTGTCGCCTTGTACTCCACTATTGTCAGCGGCGTTCCGGGAGCTCCCTCAAGGACATCACAGCGGCCGGATAGTCCAAGGGACTCGCTGCGCACGTCCACGGCACGGTGCTCGGCGGGCCGACTCTGAGCCGGATCGTCGGTGCGCTGGTGCGAGTCTCGTCCTGCCTGCATCTGCATCGTATCCGTCTTCTCCCCGACGGAATCCAGCCACGCGCGCCGCGGACAGTAGATCGTGTGGATGACCAAGCTGATGGGGATCGGATCCCCGGTCGCCGACGATTCGCTGGCCGCCTCAGTTACGGTTCCCATGATGTCTCTCCTTACAAGACCCTCAACGAGAGGCCGACGGCGCCGCCGCGCTGAAGTCACGTCATGACAGGCAGGGCCTCCCCGAGAACATCCAACTCCCCGACGCCCAATGAGCGCTCGCGAGTGCGCGAGCCGTCGCTGAGATGGAATGCAAACGTGATGACAGCCCTGGCGCCATGCGCGGCCAGCCAGGTGCGGGCGGAGAGATCATCCGCGGACCGAGCTCGGATCAGCTGATCCGAAACCAGGAGCGCCCGCCACCGCTCGAGGGAGTGCGGTCCCACGAAGACCGGCAGCACCATGGCCCCGGGGTAGAATGTGCCGACGGGCGTGGCGGCGGCCGTAACAGACGCGCCCTCAACCCGATGGATGACCGGGAATGATGCGATCCCCCACAAGGCGCACCAGGCAAGAGCGCTGTCGGTCCACCGGGGCGTCGTCAAGCCCGTCGGCGTTCGGGATTCCTTGGACCGCTTCCCCTTGTAGGCCTCGTCAATGCGATGTCGACCGTCCAGGCCTTTGTGAACCCCATCAACGTCACGCGCGGCAACATGCTTGGCAAGGTGCCGCAGTCGATTCTGTACGAAGTCTGCTCCGCTGTTTCGTGCTGCCATCTCCCAGCGACTGGCGCCCTCATCCGGCACGGGGTCCTTATCGCTGAGCCGCCAATAGGCGGGTTCCCCGAGAGCTCCAATGAACTCGAGCCCTTCCCCGAAATCCGATCCGTCCCCCTCCCGGTCGATGCCGCAGTGTCGTGCCTCCTGTAGGGCCCTCCACCGCTCGATCACCTGATCCTGCGATGGCGCGACTTTGTTCACCTTCGCATGCGGTGATTTGATTCGAGGACTGAAAACCGCGCTGTCCTCATTCCACGGCGGGCCGTCCAGATCGGCTTGAACCCAACTGCCCTCCCGCGTGCACGCCTCGGCGTGCCGGTGGACGGCGTCGGCGATCATCTTGTCGTCGAGTCCGGCGGCGGTGACAACCATGCGTGGTTCTTCCTCGTCCGTCCAGCCCAGGCGGACGCGTTGCGCCCCATCGGCCTCCAGGATGAGTGCCAGCCCCAATCCGGCGAAGCTCGTCAAAGCGCTCGTGATGCTCCCAGCCAGGATCATCCCGATCACTTCCCTTCCGCAGAGATGGTGCAATCGGCGGCGCGCAGAAGCGCCTCCACATAGGCGGTTCCCCACGGCCCGAAGGACCTGTCGGTGCGAGCGATGAGCGACTCCCACTCGCCCTCGCCTACGAGCTCCCCGAGCGCCTCCAGGCACGCAGGGCCGGCCGTGACGGGGTCGTAATTGAAGGTGGGCCTGCCCCTGCCGTGGCTGGTTCCCACGAGCCGGGTCACCAGATCGCGTTCCGGAGCGTCGGTTCCCTCCCTGCCGGTCTGCTCCCAGTAGGCGGCGGCCGAAGCCAACTCGTGGCGCCACCCCGGTGGCAGCCCGGCATCGGCCCATGCCCGCTGAACCGACCGGGGTGGCCTACCCCCGCTCTTGGCCAGGACCTCGTCTCCTTCACGCCGTCCCAGCATCGTCTGGAAGCGCTCATCGGCCTTGCCGACGTCGTGCCAGCGCCCCGCCTCGGCCAGGGCGCGGGTCGGCGCCGGCGCAAGGCCGAGCCCGCTGGCCAGCACCTCCGCCCGCCCCGAGACGGCCGCATTGTGGTCCGCCAGAAGCACGCGGCGACTGCGCGACCAGGCAGAGCGGGTATCGGATTCGTCATCGACGACTTCCCCGCTGCGCACCACAAGCCATGCCGGTGGTGTAGCGGCGTCCGGATCCCACCCGGGAGACCACTCCAGGCTCTGATCGGGGAATTCGCGCTCCAGCTCGTCGATCTCCATATCGGACAAACGCCCCAGCTCGTCAGGGTCGGTGACGATGGTGGCGATGCCCTCGAGATCCTGCGCCGGCACCGGAGCACCCGTATCCGCGCCGTCGGATGTGACAACCCCCTCGGTGAGCAGCGGCGTGGAGGCGTCGAGCACGAGCACATCACCGGGGCGCAGCGCCCACCCGACGTCGATCTCGACGTCGTCCTCGGCCCGGGCCGACTGCCCCAGGGGCAACGCCTCCCCGTCCCGCCACAGCACGGCCTGCTCCAGCGGGGCGTCGGCAGCCTGCGCCAGCTGCTTCATCATGGCGCGCGCTGTGGTGATCGTGGGGAAGACCTCGCTCTCCTGCGGCGGGACGGCCCGCAGGAGCGTCTCACAGGCCGTGGCGTCGGGCAGGGCCGCCAGATCCCGCAGCACCACGCCGACCGTCCCGACCTCCGGTTCCAGGTCGTCCCTGAGCCACAGGTCGAGCTCGGGTTCGATGACCAGGTCCATGGACGTCTTGGCCCACAGGGCGGCGTTCCACGGCTCGGGCCGCTGCCACAGGAATCTGCGGGGTTGCTCCGGCGACGGCGGGTCCTCGCTGACGGCCAGCGGGGATAGATCGCCGTCGTCGGCGCGGGCCAGCGCCCAATCCCGGCCCTCGGTCAGATCGGCGGCCTGGTAGGGGAGTGCGTTCTTGGTCAACTCCGTCTCGGGTGGCGGGCCGACGACGATGACGCTCCCCCACTGCCGATCACCCAGGCGATTGACGCGGCCCGCCCGCTGAGCCAGGGCGCTGCCGGAGGCCAGTTCGGTGACCATGGCCGCAAGATCGAGATCCACACCGACCTCGATGGTCTGGGTGGCCACGAGCACGTCAACACGCCCCGAACCGGAAACGTCGAACAGGCCCGGATCCTCCCGCTTGAGCCGCTCAAGATCCCACGGGCGCATGCGCCCCACCCACAGGCGGCACTCCAGCCCATGCTTGTCGCGCAGCTTCTTGACCACCTGGGTGGCGGACTCGACCCGGTTGAGGACGCAGCCCACGGTGCGCGGCGCGTGGGTGCCGTCGGCCGCGTCGGGCACGAGTTCGCGCGCCTCCTCGACGGCGCTCACCACCTGCTCGACGACGACATCCCGATACTTCTCCGTCATCGTGCCGTTCGCGGGCCAGTGATCGGTCGGTGCGTACACGGCGGTCTTGGCCGCCTGCACCCGGTGGGCCAGACGCGGGTCGCGGGCGAGATCCCCGCGCTCAACACCAATGGTCGCATCGGAGGTTTGCGACGGCGTCGCCGTCATCTCCACGACCTGCAGGCCGGGCACGCCGAGCCGACCGGCACTGGCCGTACTCAACTGGCCGACGCGCCGCGCCGTGAGAAGGACCTGACGGTTGAGGTGCGCCTCGTCGAGGACGACGGCGGCATCGAGGGCGAGCAGCCCGGCCAGCCGCGGTCGCGCGAAACGACTGGCACCGTAGGAGCGGAACAGGAGACTGGATGCCCACATGGCCGGGGTCATGCACAGGACGGCGCAGGCCTCCGGCGCGTTGAGCCACGCCCGGTCCGTGGCCGCGGCGCCCCGCATGGTTGTCACGACGAGCGGAGCCCGGTCGAGTGCCTCAGGTGGTCGCAGGCTTACGAGCGCATCGCGCACCCGCCCGAGGACACCGTGGTCACCGTCGGGCGCCTGGGCCAACTCATCGCGGAGCCGGGCGGCCCTGTCCGCGTGGGCGTCGGTGAGGGCCCGACGGTTGACGACCACGGCCAGTCGGCGCGGAACGCGGGCGCCCGCTCCCAGGGCCGCCAGCGCGCAGGCGAAGACGTGCGCTTCGACGACGCTCGACTTGCCGGCCCCGGTGGGTGCGGCGATCTGCTCGGGCCATCGGCCTGTGGAGATGACATGGTCAAGTAGTTTCTCCTGCCAGGCAAAGGGCCTGACCCCGGGCCCGTGGAGGGCCTCGAAGAACTCTGCGAAATCCTCACGGCTCAACACGGCGGCTCCTCAGCGTCTCCTGCACCAATTCGGTGGGCAGGTCTGCGGGAACGAGCAGCCCACCGCCCAGGTGGCGGCTCTGGCCGACGGCGGCGAGTGCCGAGTCCGGCAGCAGCTCCCCGGCGCGGATGAGGGCGTGATAGGGCTGGGCGACCATTCCCTGCGGCATCTTGTGGGCGTAGGCGGGGGGCCGCTTCGTCACGTGCTCGTACCACATGACTGAGGCGCCCAGGGCGCGCACCTGCTGAACGAGGTTCCGGTAGCCCTGCGGGCCCTTGCCGACCGGCTCCAGGGCGCCGCGCCACACGAAGCCCAGGGACAGCAGGATCGCATCCTCGAAGGTCCACTGGCCGCGCTGACGCACTACCTCGGGAACGGCGACCGGGGTCGGTGACCAGAGCCGAGTCGTGCCCGAGGCTGGTGCCGCCCAGAAATCACCGGCCCGGTACACCTCACCCAAGGGGCGCAATCGGGCCTTGCCCCAGCGCGACCTCACGTGCGGCATCCCGATCAGGCCCCGGCGCACCACCTCGGCCTCTGCTGCGCTGATGTCGGCGGGGAGCATGACGAGGAACGCCCCGCGCGCCCCACCGGCATCCCGGCCAATGCGCGAGCGGGCGAGCACCGATGCGGGGACGTACTGGATGGCAAGGCGATTGGCGGGGAGTTTGAGTCCCTCGGGGTAGCGGCCGGTGACGACGGCGGGGGCGCCATACCCGATCCGGGAGATGAGCGCCTTGTGGAAGCCGACGCACCAGTCGAGGCGCCGAAGGGCGGAGAATTCCTGCCCGGAACCGTCGTCGGCGAGGAGGACGAGGACCTCGTTCCAGGGTGAGCCGAAACCGTCCGCGGCCTCCCGCCCGTCGTCGAATCCCGCAGCAACGTATCGGACGGTGCGCAGGCATTCGGTCGAGGTGGGGAAGACGACGACCGATTCGCTCGCCTTCGGCTTGTCTGCGCTCGCCGTCGGCCATTTGGTGGGCCGGGTCTTGGCGTGCAGGTCGGCGAGAACCTTCGCCCGTCCCAGGGCGGGCACCGGCAGCCGCAGCCCACCGGGGGTGAAGGCCGTGGCCTGCTCGTCGATGCGCCAGGTCGGCTCTACCCCGGTGTCCACCTCGAAGACGGCGACGCTGTCCGCCTCGCCGAGGTGGGGGATATCGGCGCACAGGCCGGTGAGGGTCTCTTGGACCGCGGTGGGCATCTCATCCCAGATCCAGGCGAAGCCGCCGGCGACGGCCACGCCGTCGGAGATCGGCTTCGATTTCTTCTTTATCTCCTTCTTCTTCGTCGACTGGTTCGTCTCCACAACCCCGGTGTCGCAGTAGGCGACGCGCGTCCTGTGGGAGGTGCGGACGGCCATGGTGGGAGGCATCCTCAGGCCGCTGGGCGGGTGCTCCTCCAGCCACCTCAAGGCTGCCAAAGCCCCGTGGGACGGCTCGCCCTGGGTCGTGGCTGTCGTGCCCGTGCAAGCGGCGCTGACCAGTGCGGAGAAGAGCCGGGCGGGCGAGGGCCAGGGGTCAGGTGCGCCGTCGTCACCATGACCGTGATAGACGCCGAGCGGGAAGCGCGCTGTGATCGCAACCGAGCCCATCACTCGTCCTGTGCGTCATCGACCGCTGCGGCGAGGATCGCCGGGTTGCCCTCGACCACGAGGGCCGAGCCGTCCCAGGTCAAGTCCGCCTCGCGCTCCGCATGCTCGATCGCCGCGGTGAGGAGGCCCTGGGCCTGGTCCACGCTCAAGGGATCGAGGGTCTCCTTCTGCCCGTAGCGCTTGTCAAGGGTCACCACGGTGGGCCCGGCCTCGACCAGGTCGCAGTTGGCGCGCAACAGCAGTTCGGCGTCCGAGCGGGCCAGGCCGTTGAGGGCGAGGGTGGCCAGGACCGCGCGGCAGGCGACATTGCCCTCAGGGTTGTCGCAGTCGAAGCGCAGCGCCCGCAGGGCCGAGAAGCTCAGCACATGGGAGCGGATGATCGCCTGACAGGCCACGCCGCCCAGCTGTTTCAGGGCCGGGGGGATGCCGCCGAGACCAAGGATTGAAAGCTGCTTCTTCTCCTTCACTGCATTGTTATAGGTGCCTTTGGACAGCTCATTCTTCTGGGCGTCTGCGATCGCCTTGCGGTCCTTGTCGGTGATCTCGAGCTTCATTCCAAGTGGGTCGATGCGGGCCCCGCCCCGCTTGGATTGGTGAGCACTGGGGTTCCCGTCCTGGTCCGCGAGGATGCCAATGATCTCGCCGACGAGGATCGAGCGGTAGCGCCCCTGATGGCTCTTGCGGCTGGCGTCCCAGCCGCCCAGCAGCAGCGTCATGGGACTGCGCTCCAGGAGTGCGCGCGCATGGGAGAACGTGGCGTCGCGCAGCAACCGGTAGTCCGGATCGGCGGTCGCAGGCTGGCCGTTGATCGTCCCGGCACGGATCTGACCGTCGAAGGCCCGGTGGGGCAACTCGATGTCGCTGAACACCGGACCGTCCGAGAAGCGGAGCTCAATGCGCGGCAACCGTGACAGGACCGGGTCGCCGTCCGCGATCGCCGCCGCCACGGCGGCCTCGATCCGGTTGTTCTGGGACTGCTTGGAGTCGAGGAGGACGGCATCCACCGCCCGCCCCTCCCAGAAGCGCCGCTCGTAGGCGAAGACGCTCTTGTCGCCTTCTTTGAACTTCGCCGGCGCGACTGAGGCATGCGGCCCCGCGGCGGGCTCCAAGGGGGTCACGGAGGTCAGGACGCTCGCCCCTCCCGGTCGGCACGCTGCAAGTAGGTCTTCAAGGGCGGGGACGGCCACAGGACACTCCTCACTGAACGGGTGATGCGCGGGTCTTCTACGGATCAGCCTATTGCTTTGGGGCCGAGGGCGCGGATGTTCCGGGTTCTGCGGCAACGGATGACGACGTGGTCGCCGTGAGTGACGATCGCCGCCGGCTCAGGACGAGCGACGGAGCTTGCGCGCAGCGAGACGACCCATCTCCGCAATAAGCAGGACGACGAGGATCCACCGCGCATACCGCCAGAGATCATAGGGAAGGAACGAGAAGCTCAGTGCTGCCAGGATCACCCACAGCAGCAGATTCCTTTCGGGGCGCCGAATGAATTCACCCCAACTTCTCCTGTTGGATTCGCGAATCGTGTTCATGGGTTCTCCCTCCATTTTCCATTACGGAATGTGGGGAGCGGGGCGGTGCTCGCTCCGGCCTCTCCTCCCTTGAGCCTACTCGCGGCCCCGCACCTGCGGCAGATCATCGAGTCATGGCTCGACCATGACCGAAGTCATGGGAGCGGGCGGCGCCATGGCGCAGCCCGCACCGTCGCCTGGGCCACGGCCGCCGGCGTCTCCGGGGCCGTCGGGGCGGGTCGGGTGGTGCCGGTGCTCGTGGGTGGGGTGTGGCACGGAACCGTCCCGTTCCGTTGGCCTGTGCGGTGGGGTGTCAATGGGGGCGCGGTGTGCTTGGTGTCGCTGCGCGTCAGCGGCGTGCCGTGCGCACCACGCGGGCGCCGCCACCGGGGACGGTGAAGGCGTCGCCGGCCTCGCCGGTGAGCAGATCGGTTCCGGCGACGGCCACGCGGTGGTCGCTGCCGTCGTGGTTGACGAGGACCGTGAAGTCGGCGTCCTGCCCGTGCCGGGTGACGGCCTCGAGGGCCGGGACCCGGGCGCCGTCGTCGACCTCGGGGCGGTCGGTGGGCAGGTCCAGCAGGGGTTCGAGTACCTGGGCCAGGGCGTCGCGGTCGAGCAGGACGGAGACGTAGACCGCCGTGCCGGCACCGTGCCGGTGTACTGTGACCGCTGGGCCGGGCGTGGGCCCGTCGACCGCGGACCACACGGCCGCGGCGCCCTCCAGGCGCAGGTCCTCGCTCCAGATCCGCCCGGTCACGGATCGTGGGACCGGCACCCCAGCGGCATCCGGGAAGGCTGCTGCGCCGTCGTTCCGGGGGAGCGTCGGAACGAGGGTGACGGTCTCGGCCTCGCGCACCGGCCGGACCTCCTCGACCGTGAGCCCCAGGACCTCGCGCATGGGGCCGGGCGCCCCGCCGGCGTGGACGCACTCCTCCTCATCGACGACGGCGAAGAACGGCAGAGCGGCGAAGCGCCCACCCCGGCGGACGAAGCCGTCCAGGTTCGCCGCGGCCGCCTCGGACAGTAGGTAGGAGGCCGGGGCGATGACGACGTCGTAGCCGGTCAGGTCCGCCTCCGGATGCACCAGGTCGACGACGGTGCCCCGCTCCCACAGCCACCGGTAGACCGTGCGCACCTGGTCGCGGTGCCGCAGCAGCACGCTCGGGCGCGAGCCGAGGTCCTGGGCCCAGAACGAGTTCCAGTCCCACAGCAGGGCCACTCGAGCGTCCACCGTGGTCCCGCGCAGCTGCGCCAGGCTGGCGAGCTCGGCACCCAGCTCGCACACCTCCCGGAACACGCGGGTGTCGGTGCCCGCGTGGGGCACCATCGCGGAATGGAGCTTCTCCGCGCCGCGGCGCGACTGGCGCCACTGGAAGGCCAGGACGGCGTCGGCGCCGCGGGCCACATGGGAGAGGGCATTGCGCCGCTCCTCCCCGGGCATCTTGGCCGTGTTGTGCGGCTGCCAGTCGACGGCGGAGACCGCGTGCTCCATGAGGACCCACGGCCGGCCCCCGGCCAGCGAGCGCGTGAGGTCGGACTCGAGCGCGAGCCAGATGTGGGAGTCGGGGTCGGCTGCCTCGAGGTAGTAGTCCGTGGAGACCACGTCCATCTCCTCGGCCCAGCGCCAGTAGTCGTTGGCGGGGCAGTTGGTCACCATGAGGTTGGTGGTCACCGGGGCGACGGTGTCGTGGCGGCGGATGATGTCGCGCTCGGCGGTGAAGCGTGCCAGGAGCGAGTCGGAGGTGAAGCGCGCGTAGTCGAGCTCGCACAGCGGGTTGAGGGCGGCGCCGGAGTGGCGCGGGGTGCTCAGCTCTTCCCAGGATCCGTAGACTTGCCCCCAGAAGTCGGTGCCCCAGGCCGTGTTGAGGGCGTCGAGGGTCCCGTAGCGGTGGCGCAGCCAGGTCCGGAAGGCCTCCTGCGAGACCTCGCAGTGGCAGTCGCCGCCGGGCGCGCCGTACTCGTTGTGCACGTGCCACATGACAATGCCCGGGCGGCCGGCCACGTGCGCGGCGATCGTCTCGGTGACCCGCTCGGCCGCCTCTGCGTAGGCCGGTGAGTGCGGGCAGCAGATGCCGCGCGAGCCGCCGTGGCGCACGGTGCCGTCGGCCTCGATGAGACGGGCCTCGGGGTGCTCGCGGTAGAACCAGGCCGGCGGGGCGGCCGTGGGCGTAGCCAGGTCGACGGCGATTCCCGCACCGGTCAGGAGGTCGAGGATCTCGTCGAGCCAGCCGAGGTCGAAATGGCCTGGGCGCGGCTCGAGCCGAGCCCAGGACCAGATCCCCAGGCTGACCATGGTGACCCCAGCGCGGCGCATGAGCTCGACGTCCTCGCGCCAGACCTCGCGGCTCCACTGCTCGGGGTTGTAGTCCGCCCCGTAGTGGAGCCCCCCGGCCGGGAAGGCGCGGCGGGTGGTCGGGGCGACGGGCGACGGTGCCATCGAAATCCTCCAGATCTGTGAACGGTCCCAATAAGACCACGATCTCAGATGCCCACAAATGACATGCTAGATCGGGAGCCGCCTCGCTTGATGACGTGGCGGCCGACGGGCTTGACAGGCGATGTAAACAGGTCCAATACTGTGACCGGTCACAGCACCTGTCAAGGTCGACCCGCCGACCACGGGCGGGGACCTCCCCGTACTCAGAGAAGAGGACATCATGCGCTCGACCCATCCCCTCTGGACGTCCCCCACCATGTCCCGGCGCGGGCTGCTCGCCGTCGTCGCATCCGCGGGGGCCGCGGCCGCGCTCGCAGCGTGCGGCTCGTCGTCCTCCGACGGCGCGGGGCCCACCGGCTCCGGCGAGGTCGACACCGAGACCCCGATCACCCTCAAGGTCTGGGAGTCGCTCCTGGGGCCCGACGACTTCATCAAACAGGCCGGTGAGAAGTTCACCGAGAAGTACCCGAACATCACCATCGAGTTCGTCAATGTGGAGGTCGGCGACTCCGCCAAGCAGATCCCGCTCGACGGGCCCGCGGGCAAGGGACCGGACGTCTTCGCCGCGCCCCACGACGCCCTCGGCGACCTCGTCACCGGCGGACACGTCCTGGCGGTGACCGATCCCGCGACGCTCAAGAAGAACGTCACCGAGTTCGCCCTCACGGCCGAAACCTGGACCGATGGCACCGTCTACGGCTACCCGGTCGCGGCCGAGACCTACGCCATCTTCTACAACAAGGACCTTATCAACAAAGTGCCGACGACCCTTGAGGAGATCATCAGTTTCTCCAAGGACTTCAACGCCTCCAACTCCGGCAAGTACGGCTTCGTCATGGACGTGGGCAACTTCTACTACACCTTCCCGTTCATGACCGCCGACGGCAACCGCCTCTTCGGCAAGGACGGCATGGACGAGACCTCCCCGAACCTCAACACGGAGGCCTCCGTCACCGGCTTCACGTCACTGCAGGGGCTGCGCACCGTCCTTCCAGTGGCCGCCGCGGACCTGGCCGGCGACACGGTGGACGGCCTCTTCGCCTCCGGCAACGCCGCCATGCACGTCTCCGGGCCGTGGAACGTCAAGAATTTCCGGGACAAGGGCATCGACTTCGGTGTCGCACCCCTCTTCGCCCTTGACGGGGCCTCCGAACCGGCCACCTCCTTCTCCGGCGTCCGCACGATGTTCGTCTCCGCCTACAGCGACCACCCGGCGGAGGCGGCCGCGTTCGCCGACTTCCTCACCACTCCCGAGATCCAGCAGCTGCGCGTTGACATCACCGGGATGATGGGCGTCTCCACGACCGAGCTGACCTACTCCGACGAGTCCGCCGAGGGCTTCGCCCAGCAGATGGAAACCACTTTCGCCATGCCGAAGATCGCCCGCATGGCCAAGGTCTGGGATGCGCTCAACGCGGCCTCGGCCAACATCTGGGACGGTGCCGACGTCACCAAGGAGCTCGATGCCGCGCAGGCGGCGGTCCTCGCCGACTGAGACCCCGTCCCACGTGTCTCGCGCCGTGCCAGCACCGCGCGAGACACGTGAGGCACCGAACCTCCCGCAACCCGATCCCGAAGGGGGACCACCAATGACATCCGCAGTCACCGAGTCCCGCAGGACGCCCGAGCGCGCCACCCAGTGCGTCTCGGAGTCGCGCGTGCGGCTCCTTAGCATGCTCTTCATGGGCCTCGCCCACCTCACCGTGCTGCGCCAACGCGCCAAGGGCCTCCTCTTCTCAGCCGTCGAGCTCGTCTTCCTCCTGTCCCTGCCCGTCACCATCGGCAAGATTGTCGACCTCGTGACCCTGGGGGACCCGGCTCCCACAGTGCCGGTCAAAATGCGGCCGAACTCCTTGTTCATGCTCATCGACGGCATCACCGTGCTGGCGGTCATCGCAATCTTCGCCGCCCTCTACTGGGTGTCCGTGACCTCCGCGCGCCGAACCGCCCGCGAGATCAACCTCAACGGCTTCCCCACGACGGGACAGCGCAAGGGCCTCGTGGATGACCTCACCAACCGTGCCTTCCCCATCGTCGGGCTCACGCCGACCTTCGTGCTCATCGTCTTCTTCGTCGTCGTGCCGCTGGTGTTCTCCGCGCTCGTGGCCTTCACCAACTACTCCGCGCCCGGCAACATCCCCCCGGCGTCCACGATCGACTGGGTGGGCCTGGACAACTTCCATACGATGTTCGGCGGCAGTGCCGCCTGGACCAGCGCCCTCGTCCGCGTCTTCGCCTGGACGATCGTGTGGGCGTTCCTCGCCACGGGGACCTGCTACCTGGGCGGGATGGTCATGGCGGTGGTCCTGCAGAACTCCCGCCTGCGCATCACGCCCCTGTTCCGTGCGGTCTTCATCCTGCCGTACGCGATTCCGGGCGTCGTCTCCCTGCTCGTGTGGCGCAATCTCCTCAACGGCGCCTTCGGAACCGTCAACCGCACCCTCCAGGCGATGCACCTCATCTCGGACCCGATCCCCTGGCTCAGCGACCCGTGGTTGGCCAAGTTCGTCGTCGTCCTCATCAACTTGTGGTGCGGGTTCCCCTACTTCATGCTACTCGTGACCGGGACCATGACCTCGATCTCCGCGGACATCATCGAGGCGGCCAAGATTGACGGCGCCAGCAGCTGGCAGATCTTCCGCAGGATCCAGGCCCCCATCATCCTGTACCAGACGATGCCGCTCATCATCATGAGCTTCGCCGCGAACATCAACAACTTCGGCGCGATCTTCTTCCTCACCGGCGGCGACCCCGCCGTCTCCGACTCCGTGACCACCGGCGCGGGCGGCACGGACATCATGGTGTCCTGGATCTACAAGCTCACGGTCAACCTCCAGCAGTACCAGAACGCCTCAGTGCTGGCGATCATGATCTTCCTCATCATTGCCCCCTTCGCGATCTACAACTTCCAGCGGACCAAGTCCTACAAGGAGGGAGACCTCTGATGACGCAGATGACCACCCCCACCGCCCCGACCATCGGGAACGACGACGCGCAGGGGATCCTGGACGCCTCGACCTCGGCCCCCTCCCTCCACGTGGCCGGTGAGAAGGGCCGCTCCGGCGCTGTCCGCCTCGTCAACACCGTCGTACTCGTCTGCTTCCTCGGCCTGATCACCCTCGTGGTGCTGTGGCCCGTCGTGCACATGGTCGCCGCGGCCTTCACTCCCGGGCAGTCCATTTCCAACCTGCCCGTCGTCCCGTTCAGCGAGGGGCTGACGGCCGAGCACTTCACCTACGTCCTCACTCAGACGCAGTACCCGCGCTGGTTCCTCAACACGCTCATCATCGCCGTCCTCACCACCGCGGGGACCATCGTCTTCGCCTCGATGGGCGCCTACATCTTCAGCAGGTTCAGCTTCGCCTTCAAGCGGCCCTTCCTCATGAGCCTGCTCATACTCAACGTCTTCCCGTCCTTCGTGGGCATGGTCGCCATCTACGTGGTCCTGCTGCGCATCGGCGGGCTGGACGAGCTGTGGGGGCTGGTGCTCGTGTACCTCGCCGGCAACCTGCCCTACACCACCTGGATGGTGAAGTCCTACATGGACAACATCCCGCGCTCCCTCGATGAGGCCGCCCGTCTCGACGGAGCCTCGAACCTGCGGGTCTACTGGTCCATCATCCTGCCCGTGGCCCGACCCATCCTCGTCTTCCTCGCCATCACCAGCTTCACGCTGCCGTGGATGGACTTCATCTTCCCCAAGATGGTCCTGCGCTCGGCGGAGAAGCAGACGATCGCGCTCGGCCTCATGTCCTTCGTCTCGGACAAGCACAACTTCTTCACCAATTTCGCGGCCGGTGCACTCCTCGTGGCGATCCCGTTCGTCATCTTCTTCGTCCTTACGCAGAAGATGCTGGTCTCATCCCTGGCGGGCGCCGCCGTCAAGGAGTGACCTGCGGGCGGGGAGCCCGCGTCCGCCACCGCGCCCACGGTGGCGGGCGCTCCCGCGGCGGGAGCCGGGTCGTAAGGTGTGGCCATGGTCAAGCGCAAGGACGGCCGGGGCGCCGGGAAGCCCACGATCCGTGATGTCGCGGCCGCCGCGGGCGTATCCCGGGGGACGGTCTCGCGGGTCATCAATGGGGGGCACTGGGTCAGTCCGGACGCACGTGCCAAGGTCGAGGCCGCCATCGCCCGCACCGGGTACGTCGCCAGCCACTCGGCCAGGTCGCTGGCCACCGGGCGGGCCGGCTCGATCGGCTTCCTCCTCACCGAGCCCCAGCAGCTGCTCTTCGAGGACCCCAACTTCTCGATCCTCTACCGTGCCGCGGCCGCCGCCCTGGCCCAGGACGACCTGCCCCTCGTCCTCATGGTGGCCGGCACGCAGGTGGAGCGCACCCAGGTGCTGCGTTACCTCAAGGCCGGCCACGTCGACGGCGTCCTGCTCTTCTCCAGCCACGAGGGCGACCCCGTGGTCGGTCAGCTCCTGGACGCCGGCGTCCCGACCGTCGCCTGCGGACGACCGATGGGCTACGAGGAGCGCATGGGCTGGGTGGCCGCCGACGACCGCGCCGGAGGACGCACCATGACCCGCCACTTGCTCGAACGCGGCTGCCGACGCCTCGGAATGGTGACCGGCCCCCCAGACACCTCCGGCGGGTCCGAGCGCCATTTCGGCTTCCTCGACGCCATGGAGGAGGCGGGCCTCGCCGTTGATCCCTCGACTGTGGTCCACGGCGACTACTCGCGCGCCTCCGGGGCGGCCGGGGCCACCGAGCTCCTAGCCCGCCACCCCGACCTCGACGGGCTCTTCGTGGCCAGCGACCTCATGGCCGCAGGTGCGCTGGAGGCTCTGCAGCGGGCCGGCCGCGCGGTGCCCGACGACGTCCTGGTGGGAGGCTTCGACGACTCCGGCCTCGCCGCCACCCTGGACCCGCCGCTGACCACCATGCGCCAGCCCTTCGCCCGGATTAGCGAGGAGATGGTCCGCCTCCTCCTGTGGGTCATCGAGGGAGAGGATCCGGCCTCGATCGTCCTGCCCACCACCCTCGTGGAACGCGACTCGACCGTCCGGAGGTGATACTGGCGTCGCGGGCGTGAGCAGGAGAACCACTGGGCGCGGGGCGGGTGGCGCCTCAGCCCTCGGAGGCCACGGTCCACCGGATGGAGCGGTGGGCGTCAGACTCGGCCTCGTCGACGATGGCCACGGCCATGTCCTCGGCCGACACCTTGGGCCCGGCCGGGGAGTCGGTGGCCTGCGCGTAGCGCCCGGTGCGCTTGCCTGGCTCGATCAGTGGCGCCGGGGCGATGACGGACCAGGCGAAGGCGGGCCCCGCCTCCCGGTAGAACTCGAGGATTCGGGTGTAGGCGTTTGCTTCGGCGAGGTACTCCGCGGGGAATCCGGGCGCGTCCTTGAGGAGCAGACCCGAGCCCGGCTCGGTTTCCAGAGCCCCGGCACCGGCGACGACCACGAGCCGGCCCACCGGCTCGCCAGTCAAGGACTCCACCAGTGCCCGGTGCTCATCAATCGTGGGCTGGACCGGACCGCCGCTGCGATCCGGGGAGGTGGCGATGACGACGACGTCGTGGTCCGCCAGCAGCTGACGCACCCCTGGCACGTCGGACAGGGGTACGGCGACGTTCACGGCGGCGCCCTCGATGGGGCGCCCCGAGCGACTTGCGCTGGTGACGTCGTGTCCGCGTGAGGATGCCTCGGCGACGACGCGTGATCCGATCATCCCGGTACCACCGATGACTGCGATCTTCATGTTTCCTCCGGTTTGGTGAGAGAAGCGCGTGGGCTGTGAGTGCCCCCTGATCCATGGGGACGATGTCCTTGCTGTCCTTGCCCAGGGGGTGCACTTACGCTATCCTCTAGATACCAGATACCTCAAAGATACTAAAGGATGGATGTGACGGTCTTCACGAATACTTCTCGTCGGGCGGCGGACACGGCGCGAAGCGAGGCGAGCGAGGCGCTTGTTGACTTCGACGTCTTGTCACCGCAGTGCCCTTCGCGTTCCGTTTTACGTCATGTTGTGGACCGCTGGACGCCTCTGGTGGTCTCCGCCCTGGCCGATGGGCCGCTGCGCTTCACCGAGCTGCGCCGTCGAGTCGGCGGGGTCACGCCCAAGGTGCTCACGCAGACGCTGCGCTCCATGGAGCGCGACGGCCTGGTGACTCGCACTCAAACCGGGGGTGTGCCCCCGCGCGTGGACTATGAGCTCACCGAGCTGGGGATCACCATCAGTGAACCGATCGCCGCGTTGCGCCGCTGGGCGCAGGACAACGCCCGCGAAGTCCTGGCCGCCCGCACGGCCTACGACGCCGAGCACGAAGCCCACCAGGATTCGCAGGATGCCGGCGGACAGGAGAATGCGTGATGCGCAGTTCTCCAGCACTGCTGAATTCGGTGACCTACCGCCGCGACCTGGATCGTGCACTGCAATGGGCGATTGAGGATGCCGGACGGTACCTGTCGGCGGATCTCACTGATCGTCTGGTCCCGCGGGGGCAGGTCGAGGCCGATCGGGAACTGCTTGCCGCCCTGCTGACCCTGCGGGATCCCGGTCCGGTGCCCACCGCAGCCGCACGAGCAATTGACGCGCTTCTGACGGCCGAGGTCCGGGAGCGGGGCGTTGTCGAGGCTGAGGATCTTCCTCGCATCGCGGACAGTGGCCCGTTGGCCCATGTGGCCCTGTGGCAGGGGGACATCACTCGTCTGCGCATCGGCGGAGTCGTCAACGCCGCCAACAGCGCCATGCTGGGGTGCCGCACCCCGGGGCATTCCTGTATCGACAATGCGATCCATGCCGCCTCCGGGCCCGAGCTGCGCAATGCCTGCGCCGAACACATGCGACGTCGGGGCACACCGGAGCCCACGGGAACCGCCACCATCACGCCGGCCTTCAACCTGCCAGCGGCAGCGGTCATCCACACTGTCGGACCGATCGTCACCGGGCGACAGCCCACGGCTGAGGACGCTCGTCTTCTCGCCTCCTGCTACCGCGCGTGCTTGGACGCAGCCGAACGCGCCGGGCTCGACAGCATCGCACTGTGCTCCGTCTCGACTGGCGTCTTCGGTTACCCGATCGAGCAGGCGGCCGCGGTGGCGCTCAACGCCGTGACGCAGTGGCTGGGCGGACCAAACGGCCGCGACATGTTCATCGTCTTCGACACCTTCTCGCCACGAGACACCGAGGTGTATCGCGAGCTACTCACCAGCGCCCAGGCACAACGATCCAAGGAGACGATATGAGACCCACCTGGCCCGAGGACCTCGTGTCCGCAGACGCCACCTCGATCAGTGAGGCGCGCGCCCTCCTGGCGGGAGCGGAGCACATCCTTGTGGCAACGGGCTCGGGCATGAGCGCCGCCGCCGGATACGACTACGGCGACGAGGCGTACTTCGCCCGGGTTCACCCCGAACTGCACGCCATGGGCGCCCGCAACTGTCTCCAGTTCATCACCACAGAACTCCCCCAACAGGTTCTGTGGACCTTCTGGAGAGACCATGTTTGGGATATCCGACTGCATCCCCGCCCTGATCCCAATCCCCTGTATGCGCGGCTTCGTGAGATGATCGCCGACCGCGATTACGCCGTCCTGACCAGCAACGTCGATGAGCTGCTGGCCCGGAACGGCTTCAGCGTCGATGCCTACGCCAAACCCCAGGGCGACTACGCCTTCTACCAGTGCACGAAGCCCTGCGTGCGACGGGTCTGGGACGTCGCCCCGGTTGTCGAGCGCCTCAGAGACGACGCTGCGACCCATCCGGGGCTGTCCCGGCCCGAGGTGCTGCCGACCTGCCCCAACTGCGGCGGACCAACCTTCCTCAATGTGCGGGCGGACTCCTCCTTCATCGACGAGCACTTGCGACCTGGCATTGCAGAGGCCAACAACTGGCTGTCTGCTCTGCCGCAGGACGGCCAGGGCGTGGTAGTCCTCGAGATCGGCGCCGGTTTCAACACCCCCAGTGTTGTGCGCTGGCCCGTTGAGCACATCGTGCGCTCCCTGCCGGAGTCCCAGCTGGTGCGAGTGAACATCGCCCACCCCGGTGTTCCACAGGATCTAGCGGGACGCAGCGCCTCGGTGTCGGACGCGGAGACGCTCCTGGAAGGAGCTGCCGGCTGAGCCACCGTTGAGACGGATAACTCGCCCGCTGTCTGTGGGCCAGCCGCGGCGAGGATCGGCCAAGGCGTCAATAACAGTTGACGGGGGTGGCTTGGTGTCGACATCAGTGACGGCATCCCCCATGCATCCAGGGTTCGAGGGAGTCGAGGACGCCGGAGAGCCGGACGCGCACGATTCTCGTCGTCTACCGGGTCGCCGCTGTGACGGGCGGCGTCACGCCGGGTCGGGGTCCGCAGCGATCCCCATGGCCCGGCCGCGAACCCAGTAGGCCTGGTGCTGGATGGCGCGTCGCGCCAGGCCCGCATTCATTAGATGGCGCCGCACGGTGCGCGTGAGCGCGCTCTCCAGGGCCACCCAGGCCCAGGTCGTCGATGCCAGGGACTCCAAAGCGCGGTCGATGGCCTCCAGGTGCTGAGACTGCGGGGCCCATGGGTCCACGAGGGTCCAGCCGTGGTCGCGCTCGGCGCGCGGGAGGCTGCCCCCGGGCTCGGCCAGCATGACGACTTCTGCGCGGCAGGAGGCCGGGGCGGCCTTCACGGCGTCGGCGATCGCCGGCGCGGAGGCGGGATCGCCGACCAGGAGCATGCGATCGCTTGGGGACGGGGACCGGTAGCGCGTGCCGCCCAGGACGTGGATGGCCACGGCGTCGCCCGGGCGGGCGCGACGCGCCCACCGGGAGGCAGGCCCCTCCGGTTCGTGATGCGCCACTAGGATCTGCGCGCAGGCCCGCCCGGTGTCCATGCGGGTCAGGGTGTAGGCGCGCTGGTACTCCCGCCCGCCCTCGGGGATCCACATCCGCACCCAGGTTGTGGGCGGCAAAGGACTGGCCTGCGGTCCCAGGAGGCCGGGGCAGTGGACGGTCAGCACGGTGTACGGATCCTGCTCACCGACCTCGGTGATCGTCAGACGGTACTCGGGAGCGCGCAGGGCCTTGAGTACCGCTCCCTGAACTCCGCGCGACATTGCCGTCCCCCTCACTCCGGGCACCCCGGCACCAACGCTACTAAGGCTGACCTTAGCTTCTGGATGGTGGAGGCGATAGGCGGGTGAGCGGATCCGGCAGCGCTTTGCGCGGCTTACCCCTGAGCAGTGCGTACGGGGCCAGGGGGTAATGGGTCGGCCTACCACTCGGCGACGCGTGCCAAGCGCCTGACCGGGCTGACGGCGACGGCTACCAGGGTGGCGAGCGCCCCGAGGAGCAGCGCAACCAGCAGGCACAGGCGCAGGCCGCCGACCTCGAGAAGGACGCCGGCGGTCACCGGCACGGCCGCCGAGATCACGGCGATGATCAGGCCCACCAGTGCCAGGGCGCGCCCCTGCCCCGCCTTGGGCACCACATGCTGCACGTAGCCGAAGGCGCAGCCATTCATGGTTGCGGCGGGCAGACCGATCAGCGCCATTGTCACCACCTGAACCGCACGCCCGGAGTGGACCAGTGCGGGCACAACAACCACGGTGCACAGCAGCGAGCCCACCACAATGATCCAGCCCGCCCGAACCCGCCGGATGATCCAGGAGGCCGGCAGCGCCCCCACGAGTACTCCCGCCGCCATGACGGTATTGAGCAGGCCTACCGCGGCGGTAGACGCGCCCGCTATCCGCAGGGCCATCTGCATACCGTCGACCAGGAGCAGGACCTGGACGTTCAGCAGTACTGCGGAACCGAGCAGTGCCAGCGAAATCGGCTGCAACAGGACCCGCAGCAGGAGCTCCCAGGTCACCGGTGTTTGCGGCGCCCGCGGCGCATCGCCATGGTCCCCATCTCCAGAAAGCGGGTGCAGATCGGTTCTCACGCGGCTGATGCCGGCGGCCTGACCGAGCGCACCGATAACCGAGGCGACGAACGGCGCCCGCGACCCCAGCGCGAGCAGAATCCCGGAGATCGGCTGCCCAACAATGTTGACGACGCCGTCGCGCCCCCGGTTGACGGCCAGCGCACCCGGCAGCCGTTCACCGGAGACGACGCTGGGCAGAGCCGCATCCGACGCCGTGCCGAATACTCCCGTAATCAGCCCCGCCAGTGCCCCGCATACCATGAGAACGCCCAGTCCCGCGTGGCCGGTCGCGCACATGACGGCGACGGCCGTGTAAAGAACGGCTCGCAGCACCCCGGAGGCGATAATAGCACCGCGCCGGTCGACGCGGTCCATTGCCATGCCCCCGGGGACGGAGAGCGCCGCTGCCGCGCCCCCGGCGACCGTGGACACCAGCCCCGCCTGCGCCGTCGACCCGGTGACGTCCAAGGCCACCATCATGAGCGCGAAGGTGCCAATGACCGACCCCAACTGATCCTCAATCCTGAGCCCACTGCGTAAGCCCCGAGAACCGGCGCACCTTCTGGAGGCATACGATCCCGCTGATGGAACCGTCCTCCAGCGACATCTCGTGACGCGCATCCGCAAGGGATGGGCGTCGGTGAGTGTAATAGCAGTTCCTCCCTCGATCGTTCTTGCAGGCCTACCGTCGTTGCCAGGGACCTCGCCGCGTTCCCATGAGCTTGAGGAGGTAGGCCATGACACAGGAGAAGAGCCGCGCTCAGCAGTTGGTGGGTGACATCGCGCCGAAGCTGGCGGAGCTGACCGACGAGGTGCTGTTCGGCGACGTGTGGGCGCGCCCCGGCCTGTCACCGCGGGATCGCAGCCTCATCACCGTAGCGGCCCTCACCGCGCTGGGCCGCATCGATCAGCTCCGTTCCCATCTGAATCTTGCGCTGGACAACGGCGTGACCCGCGACGAGCTCGCCGAGGTCGCCACACACCTTGCGTTCTACGCCGGCTGGCCGGCCGGAATGAGCGCGGCGACCACCTTGAAGCAGGTCCTCGATGCCCGCTGAGGACGCGGGCCGGATAAAGCAACTGCCGTCGCTCGTGATGACGAAGGCCCCAGCGGAGCGATGTGCTGGCAACGTGCGGGTATACCTCGACGCCATCTACCCGTACGCCAACACGGCCACGTCACGTCCCAGGTCACCACGTCGATGGACACTTCCTTGCCCGCCTTCGCGGTCATGCTCCGCGAGGCCGAACCGGCCCCGACCGCCTTCGCGGTCTTCCTCATCGAACACTGGAAGAAGATCTGGTGGAACAGCCCCATCGAACGGGTCAACACCGAGATAAGCCGCCCAATCCGGGCACACCCGGCTGACTCGGTCTACGTCGCCCGCTGAGGCGAGCCATCGTCCACACCCCCGGCCCTAGGAGGCGGGCACCAGGCCGGTCATTGCACATTCTTTCCCTCGCCGCAGCCGAGAGGCCGGCGCCATTCCAACGATTCACCGCGAAAAGAGCGCCCAGACAAGGAAAGAATGTGCATCGGAGCGCTCCGTTGCACATTCATCCCCTCCCAGACCCCTGACACAACCCGCCAGAACCGCATGATTCCGCGGTTCATAAATTCAAGGTCGCGGAAAGAATGTGCAAGTCGCAGCATCAACGCACAGCGCGCGGCGGGCGCTTGGGGCCTTGGCCCTGTTCTGGCGGAACGGCTCAAGGGCGCCGGTGCGATCGAGAAGGGGGACGGTGCTTGGTACCATCCTCACCGCAGGGTGAGGGGATACCATCCTCACCGCAGGGAGAAGAGAGGCCATGGGGGTGCTGGACCATCAGCGGCGTCGCGCTCGCCGTCATCGCGATCGGAGTGGGAACCCTTCTAACCAGGCTGTGGGCGTACGGCGTTACCGCAAAGCTCGGCCGCAGCGCGCCGGGCTGAGGAGCAGGCAGTAATGACCGAGCTGCTCGCGCGACGCCCCGTGGCGGGGTTCTTCGTTCTTGCCTACCTCGGCTCCTGGATTGCGTGGAGCCCATGGTGGCTCTCCCGCAATGGGATCGGACTGCTGCCGACTGAATTGCCGTTGCCCGCGATTGTGGTGGTCAATCAGCTCGGGCTGTTCGCCGGACCATTTACGGCGGCGCTGCTGATGACCCGTCTGACGGAGGGCCGCGACGGTGCACGCCGGTTCTGGCGTCGCCTTATGCAATGGCGGGCGCGTCCGCTCTGGTGGGCCCTGGCTGTCGTCGCCGTCCCCCTGGCGGTGGGCGCCGGCTATGTGCTGAAGCCGGGCACGACCTTCGCCGTCGAGGAGGGCGGAGCCGCGATGCTCGGGATGCTGATGAGCACCTACCTCGTCTATCTCCTCGGCGGCCCGATTCAGGAGGAGCCGGGCTGGCGCGGTTTCGCACTTCCACGGCTTCAACGCCGCCTGCATCCAATGATGGCGGCGCTCGTGCTCGGAGTGGCTCACTGCTTCTGGCATGCACCGTTGTTCCTCACCGATGAGTGGGACACTGCGCGGCAGGATCCTGGCCAGTATCTGGCCTATCTCATTGTGGTCATCAGCGTGTCGTTCGTCCTGTCCTGGCTCTTCAACGGGTCGCGGGGTTCTGTACCGGTGGTGATCTTCGGTCACAACGGCGTGAACTGGGCGTTGCTCGCGGTGGGCGTTCTGACCGGGCACGCGACCGCCTCCAACTGGCCCGGCGCTCTCGGACTCGCTGGTCTGGCCGTCATCGCCATCATTGCGACACGCGGACGACTCGGCTACGCCGGGGTCGACGAGCCCGGATGTCGTGGAGCCCGCACGGCCGATTCCGTCCGCTAACACATGCGCGCCGAGGCGGAGGGGGCATGGGCGCGGCGATCGTGGAGGGCGGGCGCGCGGACGGGGAGTGCTCCTCCTTCGCCCGCACGCCCTCCGAGGCGCTGCTGGGATTCTCGTAGCCGCCGGGCTACTGGCGGGCGGGATTGAGGCAGTCCGCACCTCCGGCGGGCGGGAGTGAAACCGGATGGCACCGGGATGAAGCCGATCTGAAAGCGCGGGGGTCCAGCCTCGGGGCATGGACGCAGCAACACGAGCACGACCGCCTGAGCCCTCGGTCCCGCACCGGGACGCCCCCGCCATCGAGACCCGGGGCCTGACCCGCTCCTTCGGCTCCTTCACCGCGGTCGACCACCTGGACCTGGAGATCCCCACCGGAATCGTCTACGGGCTCCTGGGGCCCAACGGGGCCGGGAAGACCACCACCCTGCGCATGCTCACCACCCTGCTGGCGCCCACCGGCGGATGCGCGAGGATCATGGGCCACGACGTGGTCCGCGAGCGCCACGCCGTGCGCTCCATGATCGGGGTGACCGGCCAGTACGCCAGCGTCGATGAGATGCTCACCGGCACCGAGAATCTGCGGCTCTTCGGCCGCCTCCTGGGGCTGGGCCGACGGCGCTCGCGCGAGCGGGCCGAGGAGCTGCTGGAGGCCTTCGGGCTGAGCCATGCCGGGGGCAAGCGGGTCTCCGCCTATTCCGGTGGGATGCGCCGCCGCCTGGACCTGGCGGTCTCCCTCATTGCCACTCCCCCATTGGTCTTCCTCGATGAGCCCACCACGGGGCTGGATCCGCGCACGCGCGAGCAGATGTGGGGCATTATCCGCTCCCTCGTGGACTCCGGCTCCACTATTGTGCTGACCACCCAGTACCTCGCCGAGGCCGACCGCCTCGCCCACCTCGTGGGCATTATCGACAACGGGCGCCTGGTCGCCCAGGGCACGCCCGATGAGCTCAAGGACCGCGTGGGCCACCGCTCCCTGACCTTGAGCCCGGTCACCCCCGACGACGGCGCGGCGACCGCCGCCGTCGTCGAGCGCATTACCGGGCGGACCCCGGCGGTCCTGCACCACGGCGCGCAGGTGCGCACGCCCCTGGACGATGTCGCGCAGGCCACCGACGTGCTCCTGGCCCTGCGGCGCTCGGACCTGACCCCCAGGGCCGTCTCGGTGGACAAACCCAGCCTGGACTCGGTCTTCCTCACCCTCACCGGCCAGCCCACCACCGCAAGCGATACCCCCCAGTCTCAGGAGTCGTCATGACCGCCATCACCGGCAGCGCACCCGCCTCAGTATCCGACCCGGCAGCCGGCCGAGCACCCGGCTCAGCACCCGCCGGCACGCGCTTCAGCGAATCGCGCCTCATCCCCAACACCGCCTCCATGGCCTGGCGCTCCCTCATCACAATGGCGCGCAACCCCGGGGAGTTCTACGACGTCCTCATCCAGCCGGTGCTCTTCACCGTCATGTTCGCCCAGCTCTTAGGCGGCGCCATCGCCGGGGACGTTGACAGATACCTGCCCACCCTCGTGCCCGGGCTCATGGTCGTCAACGCCCTGACCACCAGCCAGAGCGCGGGGGTGGACCTGCGCGAGGACATGGACAAGGGGGTCTTCGACCGCTTCCGCACCGTGCCCATGTCGCGCATCGCCCCCGTCCTGGGACCGGTTGTCACCGACCTGCTGCGCTACCTGGTGTGCGTCTGCCTGACCCTCCTGACCGGTGTCGTCATGGGTTACCGGCCGGGCAACGGCTGGTCGGGGGCGATCGGCGCCACCGTGCTGACCATGGGCTGCGCCTGGGCGATGTGCTGGGTGTTCCTGTTCCTGGGCACCGTCTTCTCCTCGGCCCAGGCGGTCACCTCCTTCGCGGTCATCGTCCTGTTCCCCCTGACCTTCCTGTCCTCGGCCATGGTGCCGGTGAGTACCCTGCCCTCCTGGCTGCAGGTCTTCGTGCGCCACAACCCGGTCTCGCACATCATTGACTCCAGCCGCTACCTGCTCGACGGCGCCACGGGCTCGACCCGGGACGTGTACATGGCGATCATCGGTTCACTGGTGGTCCTGGCCGCCATGGCGCCGCTGACGATCGCCCGCTACCAGCGGCGCAATGCCTGAGCGCATCACCACGGCGGCGCACCGCCGCCCGCCCATGCGACCGGGGTCCTGAGGCGGCCCTCCCGTCAGCGGCCCCAGCCGGTCTCCCCCGCCAGGCGTCGGGCGAGATCGGCCGCGCGCCTCACCAGCTCGGCGCGGCCCAGTTGCCGGGCTCGCTCCTCGGCCTCCGGCAGTGCCCGGGCGTCGAGCCGCCCGGCGCGGGAGCGCAGGTAGTCGTGGGAGAGCAGGCGGCACGTCTGGTTGGTCCCCACCGCCAGTGCCGTGGCGACCAGCTCGGCGCCTGCGCCCCGCCGCGCGGAGCCCGCCGGCGCGGCGGCCATGGCGGACAGGCCAACGGCCGCCGCGAAGGCCATGATCGTGGGGATGTCGCGCTGGCGCGGTGCAGGGTCGGACAGCATGTCGCGCAGGAGATGAGCAGCCCGGTGGCGGATCGCCGGGGCATCGAGTTCGGTGGCGTCGTGCGGGTTGAGCTCAATGTCGGTGACCAGGCACATGCTCAGCACGTAGGTCTCCCACTGGGATCCCGCCCCCAGGATGGAGCGCCAGTTCCCGGCGTAGCGCAGGCTCACGCGCTGGATGAGGGCGGCGGTGCGGACGCGCCCGCGCGTGAGCTCCAGTTCTCCGCGCACGGAGCGGGCGATGAAGCGCATGACTCCTGGCAGGTCGACGGACTCCAGGGTCGCCAGCAGCTCGTCGGTGGTCTCCGGGCGCGGATCGAGGTAGACCGCGCAGTAGGCCCCCTCTAGTCGCAGCGCTGTGCGGAAGAAGCCGCCCCAGCTCGGCAGGATCCGCTCCAGGATGACCTGCGCCCGCGTGCACGCCTCAACGACCCGGCCGTATCGGCCCAGGGACATGAGTACCTGGAGCCGGTGGAGATGCAGCTCGAGCAGGTGGATCCCGGCCAGGTCGGTGCTGTGGAGCCGATCCAGGAGGGTCTGAAGGGTCCTCAGGGAGGAGCGGGGGTCCCCATCGTCCTCTTGTTTGGCGGCCAGGCAACGGGTGGCCGCCCAGGCGACCCAGGGGTCGGCGTCCCCGGCCAGCTCGGGCCACTGCGCCTCGCCGGCGCGCAGGAAGCGCCGAACGGCCGACCAGCGCCCCTCGCCGTCGAAGGAGGGCGGTAGGAGCGAGCGGATCCGTGCGGGCATGTTGCCCAGGAGCCCGAATAGGGTGACGCACAGGGCCAGGACGCTCAGCCCCGCCTCATTGCCGCGCGGGCCCCGGGCCGGCTGCACGGCGGGTGGGATGAGGCGTGAGCAATAGTCCACGATGCGCTCATAGCTCCAGGTGAGGCTCCACAGTCGCATGAGGGCGGCGCCGATGAGGCAGATCGCGTCGCGCAGGTCCCCCGGGAGGTGATCGTCGCCCCGGTCCTCGGCCTGCCCCAGGAGCCGGTCGAGCTCCTGGACAATGACCGCCTCGTTGTCGACGATCCGCTGGAAGGCGCGGTCCTCCTGGCCCGCCTCAGGGCGGTCGGCGTCGCCGAAGTCACCGGCGTCGATGGGGAATCGGATCTGGGAGCACAGGTCCACCACCCAGGCGCGCAGGTCGGCCCGAGCGGCCGCCTCGTCGCCGGAGTCGGCCATCGCGGTCAGGGCGAAGTCGCGGACGGTCACCAGCATGTGGAAGCGGGGCAGGCCGCGGTCGCGCACCACGAGCAGGCAGTGGGAGACCAGGGCGTCGAGGAGGTCGGCGGCGTCAGCACCGATGAGCGCCTCCGCCGCGTGCAGGGTGAAGCCGTCGGCCAGCAGCGCCAGACGCGCCATGGCGCGGCGCTCGCCGGCGTCGAGCAGGTTCCAGGACCATTCGATGACCGCGCTCAGGGTGCGCTGGCGGGCCGGCGCGTCGCGGGAACCGGTGAGCAGCCCGGGCCGGCCGGGCAGCCGCTCGGCGATCTGCCCGACTGACAGGGTGCGGGTGCGGGCGGCGGCCAGCTCGATCGCCAGGGGGATGCCGTCGAGCCGGCGGAGAAGGTCCTTAAGCTCCTTATCGTCGATGACCTGGTCGGGGCGGGCCGCCAGGGCGCGGGCGCGGAAGAGCCGATCCGCTGAGGCGGCGTCGAGGGGCTCCAGGCGGTGAACATGCTCCGCGGCGAGGTCGAGGGCCCGGCGCGAGGTCGCCAGGATGCGCAGATCCGGGCAGGTGGTCAACAGCCGCCCGATGAGGTCGGCGACCGGGTCGACCAGGTGCTCGCAGTTATCCAGAACCAGGACGGTTCCCGGCTGGGCCAGGGCGCCGCTCAGGGACCGGTACGGGTCGCCGTCTCCCGGCGCGGGACGCCCGAGGGCGTCGAGCACGGCCCTGACCACGTCGGCGCCGGGTGCGATCTCGGCGAGGGCGACGACGTAGACGGCGGGGCGGCGGCTGTGGGCCGCCACCACCTGGGCGAGGGTTGTCTTGCCCACCCCTCCCGGTCCGGTGAGGGTCACCAGGCGGTGGGTGCTCAGGGCCTTGAGCACCCCGGCAACATCCGCCTGGCGTCCCAGGAAGTGCGCGGGTGCGGGCTGCAGGCCGCGGCGCACGGGGTTCTCGGCGGCGAGGACGGCCTCGTGGGCGGCGCGCATGGCCGGTCCCGGCACGGCCCCCTGCACGCGCAGCCGACGGCGGTGCTCCTCATAGATCCGCAGGGCGGCGGCGGGCGAGCGCACCGAGGACTCGGCGCGCATGAGGGCGGCCAGAACGACCTCGTCCCCGGCGTCGCGCCGGGCGGCCTCGTGCAGGAGGGGGATGGCCCGCTCAGCGTCACCACTGGCCTCCAGCGCCAGGGCGCGATCACGGCGGAGCGCCCGGGCGTGGGCGGCGGCGCGCTCCCGCAGCCGGGCGAGGGGGCGGGCCCCTGCCTCCGCCGCATTGTCGGCCCCGTCCGGGACGGCCACGTCGGGCAGGTCGTCGGTGAGGTCCAAGACCTGGTCCCACTGGCCCGCCGCGGCGCAGGCGCGCCCCCGCTCCGCCCGCTGCGCGAGGTCCCGGGCATCGACATCCGCCACCGGCAGCGCCAGTCGGTACCCGTCGCCGGCGCGTTCGACGACGCCCTGCCCCACCGCGGCCCGCGCCCGGGAGACGACGACGTGCAGGGCCCGCAGGGGGCGGGCGGGGGCGTCCTGGGGCCACAGGGCCTCAATGAGGGCGCTGTCGCTCACCCGCGGATCCCGGCCGCCGGCCAGCACCGCCAGCAGGTCGCAGGTTCGCCCGGTCACCGGCTTGCCGCACCAGGTCGGCGGCGTCGCAAGGAGGGCCAGGCGGTGGGTGGGCGTCACGGGCCCTATCCTCCTTCATCGCACCTGGCCAACCACCAGGAGCCGTGAGCCCATCGCGGCGTCCGCCACCGAGTAGACGGCTATATTCCGCAGAATGCTGCGGCCCAGCCGTGGGCGACGAGCGCCGCTGATCAGCTCGTCACTCGCCCCCGGTCTGGTCAACGTCAACGCGCACATCGCAGGCGTCGATCGCGCCGGCCAGCATGGCCTCGACCGCAGGTTCGTCATCGCCGCACGCCAGGGCTGCGGCCGCACGCGCGCGCAGCCCATTGACGGCGTGGACCGTCTCGCCAGGGCGACATTCCCAGTAGATGAAAGTCCCGGCCGGGACCCGCCCGTCCAGACTGGTGCCAACGACGGTACCGGCGGCGGTCTCAAGGAAGCGTGCGCCCGCGTGGCGACTGATCCCCGGGATCGGCCCCAGCGCCTTCCCGCGCAGGGAGTCGACCAGTTCGCCGTAGAAGTCCAGTCCCGGGCGCACCGCGGACACGAGGTCAGGCGCGATGAAATCCCCACCCTGCCGAACATGGAACTCGCCCCACACGACCTTGTCCTCAGGCGTCACCCAGAACTCGGCGTGCAGGTGCCCGCACCGGATCCCCAGCGCGTCAATGCAGGTCTGGAGTTGCTCCTCCAGGTGGCATGACGCCGGGATCCTGTCCGGCCCGGCCGGCTGGAGGTGGCCGGTCTCGACGTAACGCTCGTTGATCGTCTTGGCGGTCGTGGTGTAGACACGGACCCGCCCGTCAACGGTGAGGCCCTCAACGGAGAACTCCGCCCCCGTCACGAACTCCTCCAGACAGTAGCCCCCTGCCATGACCTCGGGACCGAGATCGGGCAATTCGTCCAGCGACGCGATGCGGTGGACGCCTACGCTGCCCATTCCGGTCGCCGGCTTCACGATCCAGCCGCCCCGGGCGGGGCGGGGTGCCGGGACTCCCGTGCCGGCCGCATCACCGAACAACGGCGCCCCATCGGCCGCGGCACCGAGGATCCGCAGGCTCTGCGGCTGAGGCACGCCGGCCTGACGCAGAGCCCGGCGGCAGGCCGGCTTGTCCTGGATGAGCCTGATGCAGGCGATGTCGTTGGCCATCGTCCCGAGTGCCTGGGCAAGTTGACTGTTGAGCAGCTGGTAGTTCTCCCGCAGCGCCGTGGACAGGACCACCTGACCCCCGCAGCGCACTCGGATCTCCTCCACCACCGCGGCAATCTGCTCCGCGCCCAACTCGCTCGTATAGGGACCGGGCACCGTGACCAAGCATTCGACCGGGATGGGCGTGACGCCCTGCTGCAAGGGCTCGTGGAAATCCACGCCGCAAATGCGCAGGTTCCGCTCGCGGCAAGACGTCAGGAAACCTTGAAACCAGTGCGCTGAGGCGTGCGACCCGGAGGCGGTGGCACCGACGAGCACCGCCCAGGCGGATGTGTCACCAGACAAGGACATCCAATCACTCCCCTCTTCCAGAACCGATGTGCGCGCAACGGCGGGGGACATCCTCCTCCCCCTCGCGCCCGGCGAGCGGCCCGGGAAGAGGGGCCGTCCTCACCCGGCCCCGGAGGGGAACCGTCCTCGCCTCACAGACTGAGCTGCTCCTTGACGACGTCGGCCAACTCGTGAGCCACGCCGTCGGCCTCCTCCTGGGTGGCGGCCTCGACCATGACGCGCACCAGCGGTTCGGTGCCCGAGGGGCGCAGCAGCACCCGCCCCGTCTCTCCAAGCCGCTCCTCGGCACCGGCGACGGCCTTCTGGACAACGGTGTTGGTGCTGGCCGCGTCCTTGTCCACGCCCTTGACGTTGATCAGGATCTGGGGGAGGCGCTGGACAATGGAGGCGAGTTCGGCCAGGGACTTACCGGTGCGCTTCAGGCGGGCGGCCACGCGCAGCGAGGTGAGCACGCCGTCACCGGTGGTGGCGTGGATGGTGTCAATGACGTGGCCGGACTGCTCCCCGCCCAGGGTGTAGCCGCCGGCGAGCATCTTCTCCAGGACGTAGCGGTCGCCCACACCGGTTTGGATTATGCGGATGCCGTGGGAGCGCATGGCCAGCAGCAGGCCGAGGTTGCTCATCACAGTGACGACAAGGGTGTTGGAGCCCAGCGTGCCGTCCTCCTTCATGCCCACGGCGAGCATGCCCATAATCTGGTCCCCGTCGACGAGGTTGCCCTCGGCGTCCACGGCCATGCAGCGATCAGCGTCGCCGTCGTAGGCCACGCCCATGTCCGCGCCCACGGCCCTGACATAGTTCTGGAGCTGCTCGGGGTGGGTGGAGCCGCAGCTGGCGTTGATATTGAGACCATCGGGTGAGGCGTTAATGGCGATCACCTCTGCGCCGCAGGCGCGCAGCGCCGCCGGGCCCACGACGGAGGCGGCGCCATTAGAGGCGTCCACCACAATGCGCAGACCCGACAGGTCCGTGGCCACGGAGTCCACCAGGTGGTTGATGTAGTTCTGGTCGGCAACAGTTTCGCCCTTAATGACACGGCCCACGGCGGCGCCGGTGGGCAGGTCGGTGACCTTGCCGAGCAGCGCCTCAATCTCATCCTCCACGGAGTCCTCAAGCTTGTAGCCGCCGCGGGCGAAGAACTTAATGCCATTGTCCGGGAAGGGATTGTGGGAGGCGGAGATCATGACGCCCAGGTCAATGTCCTGGGTGGCGGTCAGGTGGGCGATCGCCGGGGTGGGTAGGACGCCCACCCGGGTGACATCCACCCCGGAGGAGGCCAGTCCGGCGCTAATGGCGTGGTCGAGGAACTCGCCGGAGGCACGAGTGTCGCGGCCCACAATCGCCCTGGGGCGGCCGGAGCGCGAGTGGCCGGAGGCCGGGCCGTCCTTGGTCAGGACGCGGGCGGCGGCCTCACCGAGCTGGACGGCGAGGGTGGGGGTGAGCAGGTCGTTGGCAAGGCCCCGAACACCGTCGGTACCGAAAAGTCGAGCCATGTGTTGTCCTCCTGGTGTCAGAAACGCCCCCCATCATTGCACGCCCGGGTGGCGGCGCGCGCCGGGCGCCGACCGGTGCGCGGGCCCGCCCACGCCGACGCCCCGCCTACCCGCCCGGACTGGCCGGGGCGGGTAGGCGGGGCGTCGGCGTGCAGTGCGACGCTCAGCGCTTGGAGTACTGCGGAGCGCGGCGGGCCTTGTGCAGGCCGGCCTTCTTGCGCTCGACAACGCGGGCGTCACGAGTGAGGAAGCCGGCCTTCTTGAGGGTGGGCCGGTTGGCCTCACGGTCGATCTCGTTGAGGGCGCGGGCAATGCCCAGGCGCAGGGCGCCGGCCTGGCCGGAGATGCCGCCGCCGTTAATGCGGGCGACAACATCGAAACGTCCTTCCAGGTCCAGGACGGTGAAGGGGGCGCGCACGAGCTGCTGGTGCAGCTTGTTGGGGAAGTAGTCCTCCAGGGTGCGGCCGTTGAG
>ERZ773099.376-NODE-376-length-39363-cov-7.115702_pt1 | contig 39363 bp, 34 predicted proteins | sample MGYA00511120_ERZ773099 | MGnify/ENA primary metagenome ERZ773099 (study PRJEB29015, sample SAMEA2738012) | human oral metagenome | biome: human oral; feature: human-associated habitat; material: dental | place: China | collected 2104 ... | reverse complement strand
AAAAGCAGAAGGCGAAGTTCATCTACGGTGTTCTTGAGAAGCAGTTCCGCAAGTATTATGAGAAGGCGAAGACGATGCCCGGCGTTACGGGTGAAAACCTTCTCGGCCTTTTGGAGCGCCGCATCGACAACGTCGTGTATCGCCTCGGCCTTGCCCAGACGCGCAAGCAGGCGCGCCAGCTCGTGACGCATGGACATATTCTCGTGAACGGCAAGCGCCTCGACATCCCGTCCGCGCTGATCAAGGCGGAGGACGAGATCACGATTGACGAGAAGAGCCGTTCCAATGCTTTCTTCAAGTCCTTGGCGGAGAATTACAACTCCCTGAGCGTCCCCGCATGGCTTTCGGCCGACGGCGCAAAGCTCAGCGGCACGGTCACGCGCTTCCCGAACCGCGATGAGATCGACGTTCCCGTGAATGAGCAGGCTATCGTCGAGCTGTACTCCAGATAATCTCTTGATGAATATTGTCATTGCATGAGAATTATGGAGGAGGGTTATCCCAGATGATCGAGATCGAGAAGCCAAAGATCGAGATAGTAGAAATCAGCGAAGATAATCGTTATGGGAAGTTCGTCTGCGAGCCTTTGGAGCGTGGCTACGGCACGACCCTCGGCAACAGCCTGCGGCGCATCCTCTTGTCGTCCCTGCCGGGCGCCGCGATCACTTCAATCCGTATCGACGGCGTTCTGCATGAGTTTTCCACCATTCCGGGCGTCCGGGACGATGTGACGAACATCGTGCTGAACCTCAAGTCGCTCTGCCTCAAGATGCACAGTGAGGAGCCGCATGCTCTGCGCCTGGACATCACAGGCGAGAAAGAGGTCACAGCGGCGGACATCGTCACTGACCCCGATGTGGAGATCTTGAATCCCGAGCTTCATATCGCGACGCTCAACGAGGACGGCGAACTGCATATGGAGATGATGGTCGAGCGCGGCAAGGGCTATGTGGCCGCTGAGAAGAACAAAAAATCCGACCATGTCATCGGTGTCATTCCCATCGATTCCATTTTTTCACCGATTCAGCGTGTGAACTACACGGTGCAGGACACCCGCGTGGGAAATGTCACGGACTATGACAAGCTGATCCTCGAGGTCTGGACGGATGGCTCCATCCGCCCGGAGGAGGGTGTAAGCCGTGCGGCGGGCATCCTCATCTCCCATTTCAAGCTTTTCCAGAACATGGCAGGCATTCCTGAAATCGAGGAGGAGGAGGAGATTTCTTCCCCTGAGCCTGAAGAGCCGGACGCCTCGAAGGTGTTGGAGATGACGATCGAGGATCTCGACCTTTCCGTCCGTTCCTTCAACTGCTTGAAGCGCGCGAACATCAATACGGTAGAGGATCTCGTCTCCAAGACGGAAGAGGATATGATGAAGGTCAGGAACCTTGGCAGGAAATCCCTGGAAGAGGTCAAGAAGAAGCTTGAGGAACTTGACTTGTCATTGAAGAAAGAAGAAGAATAAGTGAGGGAAAAACCATGAGCTACAGAAAATTAGGGCGTAACTCGAGTGCCCGCAAGGCACTCTTCCGCAGCATCCTGGCCTCCTTCTTCAAGCATGAGCGCATCGAGACGACGGAAGCGAAGGCGAAGGAAATTCGCGGCCTCGCTGAAAAGCTCATCACGCTGGCAAAGCGTGGTGACCTTTCCGCTCGACGTCAGGCGATTGCCGATCTTGGCGATGAAGAAGCAGTAAGGAAGCTCTTTAGCGATATTGCAGGCAAGTATACGGACCGTCAGGGTGGCTACACGCGCATCCTGAAGCTCGGCCCCCGTCGCGGCGATGCCGCGCCGATGGCGCTTTTGGAGCTGGTCTGAGACTGGACTGAAAAAGAATAGGAAAAGAGGCCGCAGCGCGGGAAGACAAACGTCTTTTGCGCGGCGGCCTCTTTTTTTGGCACGTATTGCTTTTTTCTGTAAAAAAACGTAAAATAAAGAGAATGAATATCAAATACGGAAAGAGCAAAAAAGCACTTTCTGTCGCGATGAGAATTAAGGAAGCGCGATGGGAAAAGGAGGCGCCCATATGAAACTGGGGAAATTGCGGGTTGGCGTTACGGATATTTTGCTGCTGGCGCTGAATACGTCATTTTTCATTGGAATCCAGACCGTGTTTTCGCCGTGCGAACCGCGTCCGGACGGCACGTGGATGACGTGCCACTGGGCAGGTGAAGCGCTTGCGGGGATTGCTGCGGTGCTCGTGGGGATCGCTGTGCTGCATCTGCTGATTCCGTCTGCGAAAATCAAACAGGGGCTGGCATTGGCTTCTATTCCCGTTTCCCTGCTGGCGATGTATTTGCCGGGGCATCTCGTCGATCTTTGCATGAAGGAGACGATGCGCTGCCATACCCTGATGCAGCCGGCTGTCATGGCGATTTCTGCTTTGACCGTTCTGCTGGCTGTCGTGGATATCTATGTATATGGAAGGAGGGACTGACCATGCGGTTTCCCCGCTTTCTGGCTGTAAGGAACTGCCGAAAGCGTTCTTCACGCTCTTTTGCTCTGGGGCTTGTGGCGGGCGTCCTCTCCTTGGTTCTTTTTGGCGGTTCGCTTATGATCATCAGCCTGCAGAACGGTCTGGCCCAATTCAAGGAAAGACTGGGGGCGGATGTCATTGTCCTTCCCCGGGAAGCGCAGCAGCAGGGAAGACTGGAAGGGGTGCTCGTACAGGGAATCCCTGCCAATTTCTATATGGAGGATTCCTGCCTGGCCGTACTGCGCCGGATGCCGGGCGTGGAGCGTGCCACGCCGCAGTTTTTTCTGGCTTCGGCCAATTCGGAATGCTGCTCCGTGCCCGTCCAGATCATCGGTTTTGATCCTGCAACGGACTTCACGATCCAGCCATGGATTCACGAGAGCTTCAGCGGGTCTGTCGGACAGGGAGATATCCTCGTCGGCAGCGGCATTTCCGTACACCATGACCGGATGATAAAATTCTACAATATTCCCTGCCGGGTCGTGGGACGTCTGAATCCCACAGGTACGGGTATGGATACTGCCGTCTACACCGATATGGATACGATTCGCACGATGATGAAGAACGCGACGGATCTGAACTTTGATTATTTCAAGGATGTGCCGGCGGAACGGGCGATTTCCGCCGTGCTGCTCAAAACGGCGGAAGGATTCAGTCCGGAAGCTATGGCGGAGGCGATCAACCAGGAGTATCCGCAGCTTACGGCAAAACCGGCGCATGGCATGATCAGCAGCGTTGGCCAGGGACTCGGCGGTATAACGGGAACCATCGGCGTCCTTCTTTTCATGGTCTGGCTCTTGTCTGCCATCATTCTTGTCGTCGCATTTCGCATGGTTGTGAACGAGAGGCGCAGGGAATTTGCTATTCTTCTGGTGGCAGGTGCAACTCGGGGGATGCTCGTTCGGATTGTCCTGCTGGAATCGCTCTTGGTATGCGCCATCGGCGCTGCCATTGGAATTTTTGCAGGCAGTGCTGTCATTTTGCCGTTTGCCGGGATGATCAAGACAAGCCTGGCGCGTCCGTACCTTTTGCCGGATGCCGTGAGCATTCTGCTGCTGGCCGCCGGCGCCTTTTTCGTCACAGTCGTTTCAGGTGCGCTTTCAGCGGCGTGGACAGTACGGCTCGTCGCCGATTCCGATGTGGGCATGATTTTGCGGGAGGATGGATGATGGAGCTTCGGGCAGAAAAAATCAGCCGCGATTTTTTGCGGCAAAGTGCGGCTGAAGGTTTTTTCATGGCGCTGCAGGAAACGGATTTCCGCCTGTCCGCAGGCTCCCTGGTCGAGGTCACAGGACGCTCGGGCAGCGGCAAGAGCACGCTGCTCAGTATTCTCTCCGGCCTTATGAAGCCGGGGACAGGGCAGGTGTTCCTTGATGATAGGGAACTGTACCAACTCGATGAGGCCGAGCTTGCGCGTTTGCGAAACCGCCACATCGGTTTGGCGCCGCAGCGGCTTATGGCGCTTTCCAGCCTGACAGTATGGGAAAATATCCTGCTCCCTCGGCTTCTCTACGAAGAAGAGGAAAGCGTCCTTCCCTATGCGGCAGAACTTATGGAGCGGTTGGGAATCAAAGGGCTGAAGGGGGCGTATCCGCAGGAGTTGTCCGGCGGGGAGCTCAGGCGTGTGACGATTGCCCGCGCGATGGCATGCCGTCCGGAAATCCTTCTGATGGATGAGCCGACCGGCGATTTGGATGACGAGAGCACGCATCATGTTCTGTCCCTTCTGCGCGAGGCAGCGGACAACGGGCACGCCGTTCTCCTGGTGACGCATGAGCAGGAAGCGGCAAGGTATGCGGATCGGCTTTACAAAATGACGGCAGGGAAATTGACACTGCAGGAAGGATGAAATCTTCGTTTTGCTTTTGGACGGAAGATGCTTTTGAATTATGGGATACAAAAAAGAGGGCTGCAGGGGAGCAGTCCTCTTTTTGCGAGAGTCAGGCTTCGCGCACCTTGGATTCTTCCGGTTCGGCGTCGCCCTCGGCTTCGCTTTCGCTTTCCGAGAGTTTGCGCTCGAAACGATCCTTGTGCGTGTTTTGAGGGATGTTCGTCGGGTATTCGCCGCTGAAGCAGGCGTGGCAGCATGGTATGCCGCCTGCGAGGGCGGGGAGCGATTCAAGCGGCAGATAGCCGAGGGTATCCGCGCCGACGATTTTCGTGATCTCCGCAAGCGTGTGGTGCGAGGCGACGAGGTTTTCGGAGGAATCGATGTCCGTGCCGTAGTAGCAGGGGTAGAGGAAGGGCGGCGCAGAGATGCGCAGGTGGACTTCCTTTGCACCGGCCTTGCGGACGAGATCCGTGATGCGTTTACTCGTTGTGCCGCGCACGATGGAATCGTCGATGAGCACGACCCTCTTTCCGTGGATGGTTTCGGCGATGGGACTGAGCTTTATGCGCACCTTGTCCATGCGGTTTTCCTGCCCGGGGGCGATGAAGGTGCGGCCGATGTATTTGTTCTTGATCAGACCGATGCCGTAGGGGATGCCCGAGGCACGGCTGTAGCCAAGCGCCGCGTCAAGTCCGGAATCCGGCACGCCGATGACGACGTCGGCTTCGACCGGGTGCTTGGCTGCAAGGATTTCACCGGCACGCGTCCTGGCGGCATGAATGGAAACGCCGTCGAGGATGGAATCGGGGCGCGCGAAGTAGATGTATTCGAATACACAGGATTTTCTGGGCTTCGTATGACAGTGTTCAAGACGGCTCTCCATGCCGCGCTGTGTAAAGACGAGGATTTCGCCGGGCAGCAAATCGCGCTCGAAGGTCGCGCCGACAGCGCCGAGGGCGCAGCTTTCCGAGGCGATCACCCATGCGCCATCGGGCATTTTGCCGTAACACAGGGGGCGGAAGCCCTGCGGGTCGCGCACGGCGATGAGCTTCTTGCTCGACATCAGACACAGCGAATAAGCGCCCTCAAGAAGGCGCATGGCCTGGCTTACGGCCTCCTCGATCGAGGGGCTTTTGAGACGTGCCTGGGTGATGAGATAGGCGATGATTTCTGTGTCGATCGTTGTATGAAAGATGGCGCCGGAGAGCTCGAGCCTATCGCGCAGGATATCGGCATTGCTGAGATTGCCGTTGTGCGCGAGCGCCATTTTGCCTTTCTGGTGGTTGATCGCGAGCGGCTGGCAGTTGCGGCGGCTCGTTGCGCCCGTTGTGCCGTAGCGCACATGGCCGATTGCCATCTGCCCCTCGGGAAAACGTCCGAGGATTTCCTGCGAGAAGACGTCGCTGACAAGCCCGAGATCTTTGTGCGAGGAAAAGATGCCGTCGTCGTTCACCGTGATGCCGCAGCTCTCCTGACCGCGGTGCTGCAGCGCGTAAAGGCCGTAATACGTCATCGCGGCGACGTTCGTGGCATGGGGCGAAAACACGCCGAAGACGCCACATTCTTCATGTATGCTCATTCCAAAAATCCTCCTGCTTGAGGGATGCGCAAATGGCGCGGTAATTCTTCTCTTACATCCTACACCACGAGAAAAATCATGTCAATCATTCTGTATACAAAAAACTTGGCAGGAATTTCGATGGGTGGTGTCGAAAAGAAGTTATGTTGGACTATGTATGGGCTCTTTTTATATTTGCCCGGCCCAGTGAAATCGAATTTTGCATATTTTTAATTAAAAGGGAGATTTTTTGTATGAAAAACAGGCTATATCATACGTTGACGAGGGCGGTGCTCATGGGTGTTGTCGCGAGCACGGCAGCCGTGCCGGCTTATGCTGCATCCTCGCTCTCGAAGCCTGGCCAGGACATCGAGACAACACGGCCTGAGGCCCAGGCGGATGTGGAAAACAAGACGAAGCAGCCGAAGGTATCGGGCGAGGCGAAGTTCATGGTCAAGAATATCCAGCTCGATGCGGAGGAACTGGAGCTTGACAAGAATGATTTGAAGGAAATCCTGATCGGCTATGTCGGCAAGGAGGCTTCGCTCAACGACTTGGAAGGTCTGCAGAGGAAGCTTACCTCGTACTGTCGTTCGCATGGGTATCCCGCTGCGGCGGCATATCTCCCGGAACAGGAATCCAAAGACGGCAATGTTCTGCTCAAGATCATTCCCGGGCGCTATGGAGAAGTGCATCTTGACAACAAGGGCAAGATGAAGAATGAGACGGCGGAGAGCTTCCTGCATGGGCTGAAACAAGGTGAAATCATCACGAGCAAGAGTCTTGAGACGGCGCTTTATTCCATCAGTGATGTCAGCGGCGCGAGAGCCGTCGGTACGCTGAGCGCGGGCAAGGGCTTCGGCACGAGCGATGTGACGGTGCACATCGAGCCGGGCAAGCCGTCCACGACGGTTCTCTATGTCGAGAATTACGGCAGTGAGAATACGGGGCGCTACCGCTACGGTCTGCAGCATACGGCGTATGATATCGACGGCTCCGGTGCGAAGGCGAATGTCGGTGTTTTGATTTCCAACCAGAGTTTGCACAACTATTACGCAAACTATGAAATGCTCGTCGGCCATGGCGGCACGACGCTCGGCATTGGCTACAGCCGTATGGACTACACGGTTGGCGGCAGCCTGCGCGCCCTTGGCTCGCATGGTACGGCGGATACGATCAGCGTATTCGGCAGCAGCCCGATTTATCATACATCAAATGAACAGCTCAAGTTCACCTATGGCTATGACTACCGCAAGCTCAAGGATGATCTCGATGCTTTCGCGGGCTTGGCGGACAGCGAGAAGCACTCGCACAGCGTCCACGTCGGGCTGGAGGGATCGTGGCTCAACCGCGATTCAGGGACAAATCTGAATTACTCCTTGACGCTCACGGGCGGCACGCTCGGCGCAGATTCGGAATATGCGGAGCGACTGACCGAGCTTTCGGGCACGGACGGCAGCTATGCCAAGGCAGAGGCGAAGCTTACGATGGTACAGACGCTTGGGCATCAGGCCGATGTGATGGTAAAGCTTTCTGGACAGAAGGCCTCGAAGCACCTCGACAGCTCCGAGCAGATGTATCTTGGCGGTGCGAATGCTGTACGCGCCTATGGGCAAGGTGCGGGAACCGGCGATGACGGTGTGCTCGGTACGGTCGAGTTCCGCCTCTATACGGATGTTCCGGGACTTGTTGTGAGCACGTATTTCGATATAGGGCATGTTTCCTCGAGCGCTTATAGCGACACGCTCAAGGGCTGGGGCATCGGGCTTGCCTACAATGCCCCCGGCGATTGGTTTGCACGAATCGATTACGCGCGCCGCATCGGCCTGGGCGATTACGAGAGCCTCCTGACCGACCGTGCGCGCCTCTGGTTCCTCGTAGGAAAGATCTGGTAATTTTATACGTTCCGTTCTGTACTGTTCCCCTCTCTTGCCGGCAAGCGTCGTGCAGGGGCCGGGAGCAGGGCATAAAAAAGGAGCCTTGGAAATTTTTCCAAGGCTCCTTTTTTATGGTACGGCACTTTTGGCCGCAGGTTTCATCTGGCGGAGAGGGTGGGATTCGAACCCACGGTGCATTGCTGCATCACCGGTTTTCAAGACCGGCTCCTTAAACCGCTCGGACACCTCTCCGGGAAATGCTTCAGCACTTCGCGATTGCTGTATTATTTTAGCAAATGCAGGCGCTTGCTGTCAATAGGAAGGCTTGAGAATGGGTTCAATCACGCGGCAGAAGCAGCGGTCCAGTTCTGCGGGCGACATCCTGCGACCGCCCTTGATCCACCAGAGGACCATTTCCACGAAGCTGCCGGAGATGTGGTTGACAAGGAAGTCCTGCGGCACGTCCGGATGGGGAAGTTTCTGTGCAGCGACGTGCAGGCGCACAAGGTCGTTCAGGCTGTCTTTAAAAAAGCGCAGAAAAATATCGCTGCTCTCGGAGGAGAGGAGTCCCAAGATGTTGCTGTCGTTTTCCTCGAGGTGCTGCAGAAGATGGAGAAAGACGGACTCGGGAACACTGCCGTCTGAATAGAGGCCGTGCGTATGGCTGCTGTCCATAGCGCTGCCGACGATGTGGCCGAAGAGTTTTTCGCAGAGTGCTCTCAGCAGCTCGTCTTTCGTTTCAAAATGCCTGTAGAACGTCGTACGGCCTACATTCGCGGCGTCGATAATTTCTTGTACCGTTATTTTATTGTAGCTTTTTCGTGCAGCGAGGACGCTGAAGGCGGAAAAAACAGCGTCTCTCGTTTTCTTTTGTCGTCTGTCCATCGGTATGCCCCCTAAACCGTACAAATTATGAAAAATATTCCGTAGGAAACAGGCAGTGGGAATCGTCCATTGTTTTTCCGGTTGGGTTTCCATAAAATAAAAAGAACAAAGTGTTCGCTAACAAACTCATTGTATGGAGGAAACAGCCTGTTTGTCAAGCGGATTCTTATGCCTGTCCCGTGAGGGACGGCTTGCGGAAAGTTGAAATGGGGGAATCTTTATGGCAGATGCAGCAAATACGGTACAGACGCAGAAACCTTTGCAGACGGGAGGTTTGTCTTGGGCAGGTTCCCTGCTCAAGCGGCTCAATGATTTTCTTTCCGGGCTGCCCATGACGCTTGTTGCGGCACTTTTTTTGCTTATGGATCTCGTTCCGCATGTCATGGAGGAGTTTGGCGCAGAGCCGGTGCGCTTGGATTTTCTCTTTTTTGATCCTTCCTGGGCAGCGGTCATTATTTGTGGCATTCCTTTGCTTTATCTGGCGATCTGGCGCATCCTGTACAATCCCGGCATCAGCAAGATTTCCTCAGCACTGCTGATTTCGCTGGCCATGCTGGCGGCCATCGCTATCGGCGATTTGTTCGCGGCGGGTGAAGTTGCCTTTATCATGGCGCTTGGCGCACTTTTGGAAGAAGCAATAACGAAGAGGGCGAAAAAAGGACTGAGGAAACTGATTTCCCTTGCGCCGACACAGGGACGCAGACTGGCAGGCGGCAGGGAAGAAATGATTGCAGCGGAGGAAATCGCACGGGGCGATATTCTCCGCATCCTGCCCGGTGAGACGATTCCCGTGGACGGCAGGATCGTCGTCGGCGAAACTTCCGTTGACCAGTCTGTGATGACCGGGGAATCGCTGCCGGTCGACAAGGGACAGGGGGATGAGGTGTTCTGCGGTACGCTTAACTGCTTTGGTTCGATTGACATAGAAGCGACGAAGGTCGGTGAGGACAGCTCCCTGCAGAGGCTGATCCGTATGGTGCAGGAAGCGGAAGAGAAGCAGGCGCCCATGCAGCGCATTGCAGACCGCTGGGCGAGCTGGCTTGTGCCCATCGTACTCATTCTTGCTGTCGGTGCTTATATCGGTACGGGAAATATTGTCATCGCCGTCACGTTGATGGTTGTCTTTTGCCCCTGTGCGCTCGTGCTGGCAACGCCGACCGCCATCATGGCGGCTATCGGGCAGGCCACGAAGCGCGGTGTGATCATCAAGTCGGGCGAGGCTCTGGAGAAGATGGGAAAGGTCGATGCGATTGCCTTTGACAAGACGGGCACTTTGACGTATGGCCGTCTGGCTGTCAGCGATATCATTCCCTTTGCCGGCGCCATAAGCGAGAAAGAGCTGGTTCGCCTTGCAGCCTCTGCCGAGATGAAAAGCGAGCATCCACTGGGAAAAGCCATCGTCGCCCAGGCAAAGAAGGAAGGGCTTTCCCTCGATGTGCCGGATGTTTTTCGCATGACGGCAGGGCGGGGGATCTATGCCGAGTCGGGCGGGCAGAAGATGCTCTGCGGCAGCAAGCGTTTCCTGGTGGACAATGGGGTGCATTTGGAGAAGGAAACGACGCAGGATTTGGAAAGGTTTCGCGGAGAGGGCAAGGCTTCCGTGCTTGTGGCAAGGGAAGGAACGTGCCTCGGAATCGTCGCGTTGGCCGACGTTCTGCGTCCTGAGGCAAAGGCGACGGCAGACCGTCTGGCCGCCATGGCGATGCAGACCGTTCTTTTGACGGGCGACAGTGAAAAGGCAGCGGGCTACTTTGCTCATCAGGCCGGCATAGCTGCGGTGAAGGCGGAGCTGCTGCCGGAAGAAAAGGTGCGGGGCATACGGGAGATTCAGAAAGAAGGCCGTACGGTCTGCATGATCGGTGACGGTGTAAACGATGCGCCTGCCCTGAAAACGGCCGATGTCAGCGTGGCCATGGGGAACATGGGCAGCGATATCGCCGTCGAGGCCGCCGATATCGCCCTGATGCGCGATGATATTTCCCAAATCCCTTATTTGAAGAGGCTGGCGGACGCTACGGTCACGACAATCAAGATCAGCATCACGCTTTCCATGTGCATCAATTTCGTCGCGATCGTGTTGTCCCTACTGGGCAAGCTGAATCCTACGACGGGGGCGCTTGTGCATAATGCAGGTTCTTGCTTTGTGGTGCTCATAGCGGCGCTGCTTTACGACAGGAAGTTTGAGTAGCAGAGCTGTCCGGCGGAAAACAAAAGGGCTGCACCAATTTTGAGCGGTGCAGCCCTTTTGTTTGCGTAATATCAGCAGGCCTATTTTTTAGAAGCCGCTTCCCTTCATCATGCCGAAGAAAACCCCGAGTACACCGGAAGAGACGAGGATGGTGATGACGCCGTACTTGTAGTGGAGCGCTAAAAGCGCGAGCAGCATGATGATGATGCTGCTCCACTCCGTTGCGGACAAGTCGACAGGGAAGGATTCTGTGTTCCAGACGGCGAGCAGGATGAAGTCGATGGCCGCGCCGCAGATGAGGGCGATGACTGCGGGGCGCAGCCCGTTCAGCGCACCGCGGATGGGCCCGATATCGCCGTACTTGAGGAAAAGCTTGGCGAGCACGATGCCGAAGATCAAGGAGGGAAAGGCGAAGCCCGCCGTTGCGGAAACGGAGCCGGGAAGCCCGGCGACCTTCATGCCCGCAAAAGTTGCCGCATTGATGCCGATGGGCCCCGGCGTCATCTGTGAGATGGTGAAGATATCGATGAACTGCGCCAGCGTGAGCCAACCGTAGCCGTCGACAACAGCCGCCTGTATGAGCGGCATGGACGCATAGCCGCCGCCGACGCAGAAGATGCTGACCTTGGCAAATTCCCAGAAGAGAGTTAAAAGAAGCATGATGTACACCCCTTAATTGTATTTCTTGTCCTGCATGAGGATGAGGCCGATGAGGCCGTCAATGATGACGAGGAGCATGATATTGACATCAAAGACGATGTTGGCGATAAATGTTGCGAGAACGATCGCTATGGGCAGGAGATGACGTGTTTTCATCTGCTTGAGGAAGAGGTCAAGGGCAACATTGACGATGAGAGCCGTCGCACCGCACTGCATGCCTTTCAAGGCGAACTGCACGATGGGATTGCTGGCGAAGATCTCGTAGCAGCGTGCGATGATGGACAAAGTGATCAAGGGGGGCAGAACCGTGGCGAGAAGAGCCGTGAGGGAACCGCTGAGCCCTGCCATGCGGTAGCCGAGGATGATGCACGCGTTGACGGCGACGATGCCGGGCATGGACTGCGCGATGGCCACCATGTCGAGCGCTTCCTTGTCGTCAATCCAGCCGTACTCGTCGACGTATTTCGCCTTCAGAAGCGGGATGATGACGAAGCCGCCGCCGACAGTGAAGGCGCTGATGAGGAAGGTGGAATAGAAGAGCTTCCAGTAAAAGTGCTTTGTCTCGCGCGGCGAGAGCGCTGCAGTGGATTGCTTCTTGGGCATTTCGTTTGCTCCTTTTATTTGAGACTATTTATAGAAGTGAAAAATATTGCATAGCTTTGATTATAACACGATGTGCAAGACGGGAAAAGGTATTCAGAGCATTGCTTGGAGTGCGGCTGAGGGAAGCGACGTCCTGCATGGGCTTGCCGCAAATTCCGCAGGCTGCCGGGACAATGGCGGCTTCTGTCGTGCGATTTTTCTCGCTCCCGGAAGCCGCCCCTATGATGCTTGGAAAAACGGCTTAGTTGGGAAACTTGAAGGTTAGCTGGAAATATAAACCTGTATGATCTTCATCGAATGTCAGGAATTCACCGTAATAATCTTCCGGTCTAGCCATAAAAAATATCTTCCCCCGGCCTTGTAAGACATGAGGGAAACGAGGCCGGAAAGAACATCTCCTGCATGTCCATATTGAAATATGGTATCCGTCATTTCAATCGTTATTTTATAGATTTTTTCCTCAACGGCACATACATACCGCTTAATTTCGTTATTTGATGAGAGAAAGGCATGCAGTTTTTCTTCTACGCCGTCTGCTGCATCATAGACGACGGTTATTTCATCGAAAAGTTTATGGCCAGCCATAAGAATCATCGCTCCAATCTTCCTGTAAAATCATTTGAAAGTCACTTGAAAATAAAACCCTTCACGTTCCTCACGATAAGTCAAATACTCACAAAAAACTTCCTTTTCCTTTTCCGTGATAGAGTATCTCGCTCCTGCAAGATATCCTATAGTGGAAATCAGATAAAAAAAGAGTTCCCGCGCCAAGTCGCATTTCAGCTGCTCGCTTTCTTTCATTTCGATCGTTATTTTATAAATCTTATCCTCAATGCACCATGTATGATTTTTTATCCTCGAATCACAAAAGAACAAATCTCTTAGTTCAAATTCCACACCGTCCACGACGTCATAAGAAATCGGTGGGGTATCAAAAATCATATGTTTATCCATAATGAATGGCTCCTCTCTGTTATTTTTTTGTGTTTCAAAGGGCATGTTGCGGGTAAGGCGGAAGGAGGCAAGGGCGTTTCTTTGACAGGCAGGTTTGTGCTATACTGTCGATGGTATAGATGCTCATGGATCTTTTGGCTGTTGTCAAGGAAGCACGGATAAATTCCGCATCGTCGTCTTGGCGCATCGCTTTATTTATGCAATTTGCGCGGCTTTGCAAAATGAAATTGGGATTGGATGGTAGGAATGGAAAACAATGATCTGCCGGTGGAACGTTCGCGCAGTTTGCTGCACCGTGCCAATCAGGCTTTTTTCTTTGTCGGGGGCTTCGGTACGGCTTCTTGGGCGCCGTTGGTGCCGCTCTTGAAAGAGCGGCTGGCGGTGGAGGAGGATATGCTCGGGCTTTTGCTTCTCTGTATCGGTGTAGGTTCTTTGCTGACCATGCCGCTTGCCGGTTCTCTGGCGGGACGCTTTGGCTGCCGGCGGGTGATCGCGGTCGATTCCCTTGTCTTTGCAGGGCTGCTTCTCCTGCTCGCCTGGGTGGACCGTATTTATCTTGCTGTGCCGGCGCTTCTGGCCTTTGGCGCTTCGATGGGCATCATTGACGTCACGGTCAATATCCATGCCGTGCGCGTGGAACAGCTTTTGAAAAAACGCGTGATGAGCGGTATGCACGCGCTTTGGAGCGTGGGCGGCTTCTTGGGAGCAGGTCTTTTCGGCGTTTGGATGATGCTGGGGTTCACGCCGCTGGGCGCGACAGCATGCTCGTCCGCTGTCATCGCGCTGCTGGTTTTCGCCTTTGCGCGCTTTTTGCTCGCGGGCAGAAGCGATTCCAGCGGCTCCGTGCTGGCCGTGCCGAGCGGCGTCGTGGTCTTTGTCGCAGCTGTAGCGTTCGTTTCTTTTTTGGTCGAGGGAGCTGTCATGGATTGGTCCGGCGTGTTTCTCACGACGGTGCGCGGCATGGATCTTTCGCTTGCGGGTACGGGCTTCGCCGTCTTTTCTGCAGCGATGCTCCTCATGCGTCTTTTTGGGGACAGGCTTGTAAATCTCCTCGGGGCGCGCCGTGTTGTTTTTTTCGGTTCTATCATCGCCATCGCAGGCTTTTTGCTCGTGATTTTCACGCCTTTTGCACCGCTTGTTTTTCTCGGTTTTTTTGCTGTCGGTTTCGGCTGCTCCAACATTGTGCCGATTTTCTTTTCGCTCATGGGCAGGCAGAAAGATATGCCGCTCCATACGGCTGTCGCTGCCGTATCGACCTGTGGTTACATTGGCATACTCATGGGGCCGGCCATCATTGGTTTTATTGCCCACAGCACGAGCCTTATGGCTTCTTTCGGGCTGCTTGCTTTTTTGCTCTTTTGGCAGCTTATGGTCGGTCTCCATGTATTTCGCAGGGTGGCATAAAATTTTCCGCCGGGTGTTTTGTCGGTGTCTGCGCTTAGGCTGGAGGCAGATGCCGGCTTTTATTTTCCATGCGCCTTGATGCAGGCGAGAAATTCCTGGCCGTATCGTTCGCGCTTCCTTTCGCCGACGCCTTTGATATGCAGGAGATCGTCCAGGGTTTGGGGAAGCTGACGGCACATGTCGCGCAGCGTCGCGTCGGAAAAAATGACGTAGGGCGGCACCTGGTCGCGTATGGCAAGCTCTTTTCGGAGCGCCCGGAGGTAATCGAAAAGCGACAGGTCGACCGGCTGCTCCTTCTGCTTTTTGGGGAATTTCTGCAGAACTTGTTTTTTGCCGCGCAGAACGTCGTAGGCGGGCGGCAGGAGACGCAGCACGGGATAGCCGCTTTCCGTCAGCATGAGGTAGCCTGTGGCGATGAAGCGTTGGATCAGCAGCCTGATTTCGGCGAGGCTTTTATCTTTCATGATGCCGTAGGTCGATAATTCGTCGAGATGCAAGGCGAGGATACGCTGCTCGGAAGAGCCTTTGAGCACCTGCGCTGTCAGCGTCATGCCGTAGCGCTCCCTCATGCGGTAGACGCAGGAAAAGACTTTCTGCGCGTCGATGGTCACATCGCGCTGCTCGAAATCCCCCCTGCAATTGCTGCAGGCGCTGCAGGTCTCGGGGACATCCGTTTCCCCGAAGTAGCGCAGGATGAAGGCGCGCAGGCATTCGGGGGTATGGCAGAAGTCCGACATCTTTTGCAGGCAACCGAGCTCATGCGCCTTGCGCCCGTCATCCTCGGTGGAGATGTCGATCAGATATTTCTGTGTCATCACGTCCTGCGGCGCATAGAGCAGGAGGCATTCGCCTGCTTCGCCGTCGCGTCCGGCGCGTCCTGCTTCCTGATAGTAAGATTCGATGTTCTTCGGCATGTTGTAATGGAGGACGAAGCGCACGTTTGATTTGTCGATGCCCATGCCGAAAGCGTTTGTGGCGATGATGGCCTGCACGTTGTCGTAGAGAAAGTCGTCCTGCGCCTTTATGCGCGCTTCATCGGAAAGTCCTGCATGGTAATGGCCGACGGAAAATTTTTTCTTTTGCAGGAACTGGAAAAGCGCGTCGGTTTCCTTGCGTGTCGCGCAGTAGATGATGCCGGCATCCTTGGGGTGCGCGTGCAGATAGGAAGCGACGAAGTCACGGCGGTCGACGCCTGTGAGCACGGAAAAAAAGAGGTTCGGGCGATCGAAGCCCGCTACGTGTACGGCGGGGCGGCGCAGTCCGAGCAAGGCGACGATGTCTTCCTGCACGCGGGGCGTTGCTGTTGCCGTAAAAGCGCCGATGAGCGGACGCCGAGGCAGGCGGTCGATCAGGGGCGCTATGCTCCGGTAGCTGGGGCGGAAGTCGTGTCCCCATTGGGACAGGCAGTGCGCTTCGTCGACGGCGAGGAAGGATATTTCCTGCTGCTCCGTAAGAGACTGGAAAAAGTCTGTTTCGAGCCTTTCCGGCGCGGCATAGATGATCTTGTATCGGCCGCGGGCTATGGCGGAGAAACGATCCCGTGCTTCTGCGGCCGTGAGCGAACTGTTGATGAATGTCGCGGGGACGCCTTGCTCCCTCAGGGCGTCGACCTGGTCCTTCATCAGAGAAATCAGGGGAGAAATCACGAGGGTGAGGCCGGGCAGCAGCAGTGCCGGCACTTGGAAGCAAATGGATTTGCCTGCGCCGGTCGGCATGATGGCGACGGTTTCCTTTCCGGCGAGCAGGCTTTTGACAATCAGCTCCTGTGCGGGACGGAAGGACTTGTAGCCGAAATATTGCTGCAGCGCCTCGAGGGCGCGGGAAAAGACGGGATCGGTCATGGGAATTCTCCTTATGTCCTGAAAGTTTATTATGAAACCCCAAGAGGTCAAGCCGAAGGCGCAGAGCGATTGGTGAGGTTTCATTAAGGGCGGCGCACAATGTCCACGAAGTGGGCGTTTGTGCGTGTAGTTTATTATGAAACCCCAAGAGGTCAAGCCGAAGGCGCAGAGCGATTGGCAGCTTTCTTTGTACTTGTAGTTTACTCTGATCCAATTAAGCTTTCGCGGCGATTCGTTAAATCCCTCTAAAAGTAAGATTTTTCATATTGTGACGAAAAAGCAAGGAGGGTATAATAAACAACAATGGGCGGGATGTCCGCTTGGGAAGGAGAGGACAGATGATGAAGAGATGGCGGAAAGAGCCGTTGGCGATTCTCCTAGCGGGAGCGTTTTTCTGCAGCTCAGCGTCTGTGGGCGCGGCGGCAGACCTTTCGTTGGCAAAGGCGATCGAGCTTGCATTGGCGCAGAATACGGAGCTCAAGCTCACGAGAAAAGCGGAGGAAACCGCAGAAGCGGCCCTGAGACAGGCCAGAGGCGCAAGAGGTGTTTCCGTCGATGCTTCCGGCGGCTATTCCTACGGGCGTACTTGGGGCGACAGGGGCGACGCCACGAACTCGGGAGTCAATGCCGCCTTGAAGGGCGGTTTGAGCCTTTGGGACGGCGGCAAGGCGAGCGGTAATATCGATATGTCGAAAATCGATATCTTGAAAGCCCACCTCAGAACGGCGCGTCAGCAGGAGGAGCTGCGCCTCTCCGTCGTGCAGGCGTATTACAACGCTCTGCAGGCGAGAAAGACCGTCGGGGTCAACCAGGAATCCGTCAACAACTATCAGGCGCATCTGACGAATGTCGAGCAGCTTTTTTCTGCCGGCAGCAAGGCGCGCATGGATGTGCTGCGCGCCTCGGTTGAGCTTTCGAATGCACGGCAAACCCTGATCAAGTCTGAAAATGAATATGAAGTGATGCTTGCCAAGCTGCGCAATATCATAAATATGGACCGCACGGAGCCGCTGAACCTTACGGACGACGCCGTTTATGCACCCTTTGGGCGCGATCTGGCGGGCTGTCTGCTCTTCGGTGCGGGGAACCGCAAGGATATCCTTGCCGATATCTACGATATCGCAAAGAAGGAAATCGATATCGATGTTGTCAAGGCGGATTACGAGCCGCAGCTCGATCTCAATATCAGCGCTTCGGCGAGCAAGGATTTTGAACCGTCGTCTTCGGACAGCCGGGGTGTGACGGCCGGGCTGAATTTGAACTGGAATATTTTTGACAGCGGACGCAAGGATGCGCGCATCGAGGCGGCGCAGACGGCGCTCGATACGGCGCGGCTGCAGCTGGAAAAGGACAAGGATGATGTGGACTATGCCATCCGCGAGGCATATTTCAGCATGAAGGAAGCGGAAAAGCGTCTGGACTCCACGCAGGATGCCGTCAACAAGGCGAAGGAGGACTATTATATTGCGCGTGAGAAGTATCGTGCGGGCGAGGGCATCATGCTCGACATCATCGACGCGCAGCTCGCGCTTTCGACGGCGGAACTGAACCATATCAGCGCCCAATACGACTATGCGCGCTATCAGGCGCAGCTGGAAAACGCCATGGGCGTCGAACTGACGGAGAGCGAGCAGCGTGCGGCGGACGATATGGATGTGACGCCGCTCACTATTGCGGGAGTGGGGCGCAAAGCTGCTGTGCGTGCCTATGAGGCGGAAATGGCTGCTGTGAAGAGGAAGGAAGCGGAACGCGCCGACGAGGTGATCCCCTACGCAGGCAATCGGGAGGAGCGCGGCAAGAAAGCGGAACGCATGAATGAGGAAAACCGCGTGGCGGTCGAGAAGCAGGAAGCGTCGCAGACCGGCGCGAAACCGCATCAGGCTGCCGACACGGCAGGAAAGGCTTCCGCAAAGACAGAAGTCGTTTCCGGGACAGGGAGCGCATCTGCCAAAAACGGCAGCGCCTCTTCGAGGAAAGGTTCAGATGAGGCGAGCCGCGCTGCCGCTGAAGCTGGGAAGGCCTCCGGCAAGACTGCAGGAGGCGCGGCAGGCTCTGCCGGATCCGGTGTGGAAGGAGGAGCGGAATGAAGATTTTCGGGAAAGATATTCCTTTCGGCGCAAAATCGAAAGCAGCTCTCGCCGTTCTCGTTTTTGCAGGCTGCGCTTTTTTCGCCTACCAGTATTACGAGGAAGGCCAGGAGGAGCAGGCAAAGCAGGCGGCGGCTACGGAGACGGCTGTCGCGACGCGCATGAATCTTAAGTCCAAGGTTTCGGCGACGGGCACGATCATACCAATCGATTCCGTCGAGGTCAGTTCCAAGATTACTGCACGCATCAAGAGCGTGCTCGTTAAGGAAAACGATGTTGTGACGGCGGGGGAGACGGTTGCGACGCTCGATGCCAAGACCCTTGCGACGAAGCGCGACCAGGCGCAGTACAAGGTGACGAATGCGAAGGCGAAGTACAATCGCGAGTCATATCTCTTCGGCATCGGCGCCAATCCGCAGACCACCTACGAGGATGCGCAGTACAACTACGAGGCGGCGCAGAGCGAGCTTGAGGAAACGGAGTCCGATCTGGCGGAGACGATCATACAGGCGCCGATTAGCGGCGTCGTCGTCGGCAAGCCCAAGACGGCGGGAACGATGGCGACCGCAGGTACGGACTATCCGACGGTCATCATGCGCATTGCCGATCTTTCCAAAAAGCAGATCATGGCAAAAGTGGACGAGACGGATATCGGCAATATCAAGGTCGGGCAGGAGGCGACATTCACCGTCGACTCTTATTCGGGCAAGACGTTCACGGCACGCGTCACGAAAATCAGCCAGACGGACACGGCGAACACATGGCAGACCGTCGCCGCATCGTCGAGCTCGTCGTCCGCCTCCTCTACGGCCAGCGTCATCTACTACTATGTGACGCTCGATGTGGACGATCCGGAAAATCTTCTTCTGCCTGCGATGACGGCACGCGTCGAGATTGAAACGGCAGATAAGCTCAGTGCGCTTGCCGTGCCGATCGCCGCCTTGAAAACGGAAGCTGCAGGCTCTTATGTCATCGTCAAGATGCCGGATGGGACGGAGGAAAAGCGTACCGTTACAACGGGCATCTACAGCGATGAGTATGTGGAAATCCTCGACGGTCTTGTGGAAGGTGAAAATGTCTCGATTTCCTATACGACGTCGCAAAATGCCAAGAAGGGAAATCATGGGCCTGGCGGCGGACCGCCGTTCTGATGACCGCTGAAAAGGATGCGGCGATTGGGATTATGGCGGAAAAAGGCGCGAAAGGAGCGGAAATGGAGCAGAAGGCAAAGGAAAACGGCAGTGTGCCGCAGCGGCAGGATGCAATTCCTGCGACCATTGAGCTCAAGGGCATAAAAAAGCTCTATCCGATGGGCGATCAGATTGTTGCAGCTCTCGCAGGCATCGACCTGACCATCCGAAAAGGCGAATTTGCTGCGCTGATGGGGCCATCCGGCTCGGGCAAGTCGACGCTGATGAATATTCTTGGCTGTCTCGATCGCCCGACGGAAGGCTCTTACAAGCTTGACGGCGAAGAAGTCGCACATCTGTCCGACGATGCGCTTGCCCTTACGCGCAACAAGAAAATCGGCTTTGTTTTCCAGAATTTCAATCTGCTCGCCAAGAGCAGCGCAGCGGACAACGTAGCTTTGCCGCTGATTTATGCGGGGGTGGGACGGCATGAGCGCCGAGAGCGCGCCATGCACTTCCTGGAAGCCGTCGGGCTTGCCGACCGCGCCGATCATCAGCCCAACGAGCTTTCCGGCGGACAGCGTCAGCGCGTCGCGATTGCGCGGGCGCTCGTAAACGATCCGCATATCGTCATGGCAGACGAACCGACGGGAAATCTTGATACGAAGTCGACCCATGAGATCATGGAGATTTTCGAGAAGCTTCACGCGGCGGGCAGAACCATCATCCTTGTCACGCATGAGCCGGAAATCGCGGCCTGCGCGAGCCGCCAGCTTCTTGTGCGCGATGGGCTGATTACGCGCGATGAGGGCAAGGGCGTCAAAATGGACATCGTATAAGGAGGGAGAATTGTGCTGATTTGGGAAAGCATAAGGATCGCCCTGCATGAACTCTTTGCCAATAAGATGCGCTCCGTCCTGACGATGCTCGGCATCATCATCGGCGTTGCAGCGGTCATCGCCATGGTTTCCATCGGCATGGGCGTCAAGAGCAATGTGCAGGACTCCATGGCGAGCCTTGGCAGCAATATGCTCATCATCACGCCGGGGGCGGAAAACTCGGGCGGCGTTCGCGGCGCGAAGGGATCGCGAACCTCGCTGAAGTATGATGACGCCGAAGAAATCAAGAAGAAGATCAAGAACATCGACTATGTGTCGCCGACCGTGATGAGTTCCTATCAGGTCGTCAATGGGAACCTGAACTGGAATACATCCGTCATCGGCGTGACGCCGGAATACATGGCGATCCGTTCGCTGACCGTCACGGCGGGAACCTTCATCACACAGAGCGATATCGAAAAACGCCAGCGCGTTGCCGTCATCGGCTCGACGGTGGCGGAAAATCTCTTCGGCGTACAGAATCCCATCGGACAGAATATCCGCATCAACAACCAACCGTTCAAGGTGGTCGGCATTCTTGCAAGCAAGGGGCAGTCCTCCATGGGGCAGGACCAGGACGATATGGTCGTCATACCGCTGACGACAGGGCAGGAACGCCTCATGGGCATCACCCATGTGCAGTCCATCAACCTCCAGGTCAGCGATGCCGCGAAGATGGAACAGGTGCAGAGCGAAGTTGAGACGCTCCTGCGCCAGCGTCATCATATCGTGGGCGACAAGGAGGATGATTTCACAGTCAGCAACCTTACGAGCATCATGGAGACAATGAACCAGACGACGACGATGCTCACGTTGTTTCTCAGCAGCATTGCAGGCATATCGCTTCTCGTCGGCGGCATCGGAATCATGAACATCATGATGGTTTCCGTCACGGAACGGACGCGTGAGATCGGCATAAGAAAGGCGTTGGGTGCGACATTCAGCAATATCATGCTGCAGTTCTTGATTGAATCTGTCGTCATGGGCGTTGTCGGAGGCCTCATAGGCATCGCGATCGGTTGTGCGATTTCCATCGCGATTGCACAGATCGGGGATTTCAAGACTGTCATTACGGCGGCGCCGATCCTTCTGTCGTTTTCTTTCGCCGTCGGCGTGGGGCTTTTCTTCGGCATTTATCCTGCGAGGAAAGCTGCCAAACTCGACCCGATTGACGCGCTGCGGTATGAGTGAACGCAAAGCGTCGGTTGTCGGGGTGAGAGAATGGATGAATATGTAGGTTTTGAGGGGCGGAAGCCCCTCTTTTTTCTGAATTTTATATGAAACTTGAACTATGTGGTATAATAACAATGGATTGTGTCCGAATACTTAGAAGGAGTGAGTTGTTATGGGGAGAGATTTCGTATCATGAAAAATGAACACAACGAATTTATGCAGCATGAGCTGCGCCTGCCGGAGCTTACGGTTCGAGGCATGCTTCTGGGGGCTGTGCTGACGGTGATCTTCACGGCGTCCAATGTGTATCTGGGGCTCAAGGTCGGCCTGACGTTTTCCTCGGCTATTCCGGCAGCGGTCATTTCCATGGCGGTGCTCAAGATGGCGAAGGATGCGAATATCCTGGAAAACAATATGGTGCAGACGCAGGCCTCGGCGGCCGGTACGTTGTCCGCCATCATCTTCATCATCCCGGGTATGCTTATGATTGGCTACTGGAACGGTTTCGAGTTTTCCCAGACGCTTCTGGTCGCTGCCTGCGGCGGCTGCCTGGGCGTTCTTTTCACGATTCCTTTGCGCCGTGCCATGGTCGTGCACAGTGACCTAGCCTATCCCGAGGGCGTGGCAGCGGCGGAAATCCTCAAGGTCAACAGCCATGCCGAGGATGGCAAGGGCGAGGGATCCGGCCTCAAGGAAATCCTTTCGGGCAGCTTTGTCGCAGGGATCATCGCTCTTTGTACGAGCGGCTTTCAGGTGCTGTCAGGCGCGCTTTCTGTCTGGTTTCCTGTCGGACGCGGCATGACGCAGTTTCCTATCGGCTATTCTTCTGCACTCGTCGGCGCGGGATATCTCATCGGCATAGCGAGCGGTCTTTCCATGCTCGTCGGCATCTTGATTGCCTGGGCCGGCTTCGTGCCCTTTTATACGATGACGGGGACGCCGCCGGAAGGCATGGCCATGCAGAAATTTGCCGCAGCCGTTTATCAGGAACGCGTTCGTCTCATCGGTGCAGGCGCCATGGGCGTCGCTGCTATTTGGACGCTGCTCACCTTGGCGCGTCCCGTCATCGACGGCATGAAGGAGTCCTTGTCCAGTATGCGTATGCCGGAAGCCGTGAAGGACAGGCACCGTATGGATATCGACATGTCGGCGAAGAGCATCGGCTTGGTTTTTCTCGTTACAGTCATCGGTCTTCTGGCCGTTTTTTATGCTTTCGTGAGCCCTGAGGGGCTGCCGGCGAGCCAGACCATGGTTTTTGTGCTTGTCGGTGTCGGCGTCGCCGTGTTCATGGGCTTCTTTGTCGCAGCGGCTTGTGCCTATATGGCAGGGCTTGTCGGCACATCTTCGAGCCCGATTTCCGGGATCGGCATTCTCGGCATCATCGTCGCGTCGCTCGTCATGTACGCGCTTTGCTCTTCTTTCGGGATTTTCGCTTTGCCGGGCGGTGAGAAATTCGCGACGGCGACGGCCATCTTCACGACATCCATCATTCTCGCCATTGCCTGCATTTCGAATGACAACATGCAGGATCTCAAGACGGGATGGCTCGTCGGTGCAACGCCGTGGCGCCAGCAGGTGGCGCTCCTTCTCGGCTGCATCGTCGGCGCTCTCGTCATCGCACCGGTCTTGAACCTCCTCTATGAGGCCTATGGCTTTGTGGGAGCAATGCCGCGCGAAGGCATGGATCCTTCCCAGGCGCTTGCCGCACCGCAGGCAGTGCTCATGAAGACGATCGCAGAGGGGATTTTTTCCAATAATCTTGCCTGGGAATACATCTACATTGGCTTGGGACTCGGCGTTGTCATCGTGCTCATCGATGTATTGCTGCGGCGCAGGACGAGCCGCTTCTCCCTGCCGCCCCTTGCCGTCGGGATGGGCATCTACCTGCCGCCGAGCATTCAGACGCCGCTTGTCATAGGCGCGGTTCTGGGCTACTTCCTCGACAAACGGCTTCATGCGAGCCGCAGCAAGGAGGAAGGCAAGGCGGCAAGACGGCGCGGCACACTTTTTGCTTCGGGGCTCATCGTCGGGGAATCCATCGTCGGCGTCGCTCTGGCCGGTCTTATTGCCATTTCCGTTTCGAGCGGCGGCAGTGAAAGCCCGCTTGCGCTCGTCGACAGCAGCTTTGCCGGAACAGCGGAGCAACTGGGCTTCGTCGTCTTCTGCGTCGTCGTCTTCCTGCTGGCGCGCGTGGTTCTGACCGATAGAAAGGATACGATCTAAACGTAAACGGAAAGGGACAGGAAAAAATCTTTTCTGTCTATCCGCTGCTCCCTGTCGGGCAATTTGTGATATGGGGCTGCAAATAAGAAAAAATTTGCCTTTCGCTTATGTACCGCTCCCAAAAGTCAAATTTATGGAAGCGCTGATAAATCCAGCCGCTCATCTTCGTACATCCGCGCTCTTTTCCCGTCGCCGAGGATTTCTCGACGAGGGGAGAAAAGTGCAGATGCGCAAATCCGGGCGATTTCATTTTAGCAGCGCTTTCATATAAAATCTGGCTTTTGGGAGTTTTTAATTTCCCTTCTGCTCTGCGTGTGCTATAATAAGAATAGAAAGAGTATTCAAAATGATCGGGAAGGAGGTTTTCCAGATGGAGGTTCAGGTTGATCGTCTGCATCGCATAAGGCCTCTTCCGCCTGTTTCGATTTTTGAGGATTCGGCGAAGCGCGCGGCGCAAAAGGATGCACGGGAGGAAAGGAAACCGCTCAGAGGCACGGAGTCTGCACCTTATAGCGTGGAGATTTCTGCTGCGGGCAGGAGCGCGGCGAACGCCGCTGCAGATGGTGCAAATCCGACGGAGGGCAGGATGGAGGCGCTTAGAGCCGCCATGCGGGAAAACCAGCCGTATATGCTCTACTCTGCAGGAGATGCAAGGCAAGGCTTCTCGCTTTGAGCTGGGAAACACAGGGATTCTGAAGCCTTGCAGCAAGACAGAAAATACAAAAAGGAATCGCCGTGCGGAAACCCATCTTCCGTGCGGCGATTCCTTTTTGTGCCTTGCTTTATTTCCGATGATTTTTGAGGAAGTTTCCTATGCGTGCCAGGGCTTCTGATATCTTATCGATGGAAGTTGCATAGGAACAGCGGATATGGCCGCGCCCGCTTTCGCCGAAGGCACTGCCCGGCACGAGAGCTACATGTTCCTTGAGGAGGAGGTTTTCGGCGAATTCCTCGTCCGAATAGCCCGAGGACTCGATGTTCGGGAAGATGTAGAAGGCGCCTTTGGGCTCGAAGCTCGGCAGGCCGAGCTTCAGGAAGCCGTCGTAGATCAGACGGCGGCGACGGTCGTATTCGGCAACCATTTTCTGCATGTACTTTCTGCCGTGGCGCAGCGCTTCGACGGCGGCAATTTGCGCCGTGATGGGGGCGCAGAGCATGGTGTACTGGTGGATCTTCGTCATGGCGGCGATGAAATCGGGGTTGCCGAGCGCGTAACCGATGCGCCAGCCCGTCATGGCGTAGGCCTTGGAAAAACCGTTGAGGAGAATGGTGCGCTCCTTCATGCCGGGCAGGGAGGAGAAAGCGGTGTGGGAAAGGCCGCCATAGGTCAAATCCCCGTAAATTTCATCCGAAATGACGATGAGATCGTGCTTCTCGGCGAAAGCGGCAATTTTTACGAGATCTTCTTTCGTCATCACAGCGCCTGTCGGATTGTTCGGGTAGCCGATGAGAAGCGCCTTCGTGCGCACGGTGATGTGAGGCTCGAGCTCCTCGGGCGTGATGCGGAAATCGTTTTCAAGCTTCGCCGCAACGGGTACGGCTTTGCCGCCTGCGAATGTGACGCAGGCCTGGTAGGAAACATAGCAGGGCTCGGGGATCAGCACTTCATCACCGGGAGAGAGAATGGCGCGCATGGCGATATCGAGGGCTTCGCTGACGCCTACCGTGATGAGCACATCCTTTGCGGGATCATAGGAAACACCGTAATCCCTTTGGTAGTGTGCGGCAATTTCCTCGCGCAGCTCCAGCATGCCGCGGTTTGCCGTGTAGGAGGTGTAGCCTTGTTCCAGGCCGTGGACGCAGCTTTCGCGGATGGACCAAGGGGTGATGAAATCGGGTTCTCCGACGCCGAGGGAGACGACGTCTTCCATTTCGGCGGCGATATCGAAGTATTTGCGTATGCCTGAAGGCGGTACTGCATGAACCGCGGGTGAAACGCGTTCTTTCCAGTTTGTCATGGCGACACCACCAGCCTGCGGTCCTTTTCCTTGTCGTCGATGATCGTGCCGTCCTTCTTGTAGGCTTTGAGCATGAAGTGGCTTCTCGTCTGCGTGACGCCGTCGATGGTGGAGAGGCGTGTGGCGACAAAGTTCGCTACGTCCTGCAGGGACTTGCCCTCGATGATGACCATGAGGTCGAAGCTGCCGCTCATGAGGTAGACCGTGCGGACCTCCTCGAAGCGGTAGATGCGTTCGGCAATGGCGTCGAAGCCGACTTCGCGCTCGGGGGTCAGGTTGACCTCGATGATGGCTGTGACGGTGTCGTCGCCGAACTTCTGCCAGTTGATCAAGGTGTTGTAGCTCAGGATGATCTTGTCCTGCTCCAGCCCCTTGATTTCTTTTTCGACTTCGTACTCGCTTTTTTTGAGGACGGCGGCGATTTCGCCGACAGGTCGTCTCGCATCGTGCTCCAGGAGCTCCAAAAGTTCACGCATTGCTGTTTTTCCCTTCTTTTCCAATTCCAACAAATTGTCCGGACCTTAGTATACTTGCCGTTCATTGAATTTCATCATATAATGTAATGGATATATAGAGATAATAGCATAGAATAAATAGGGAAAGCAATCGCTTTTTCGGGCGAAGGGAGATTGGCTTATGATGACGGGCATCATCGGTTTATCAAAGGACGAGCAGCAAGGCTACTCGTCGGCGCTGACGAAGGCTCTGGCGTTTTTGCGCACACAGGACTTTAGAAATATGCCGGAGGGGAAGCATCCGATCGAGGGGGAACGGATTTTTGCCCTGCTTTCGCGTTATACGACGCGTCCGCAGGCGGAATGCAGCCCGGAGGCGCATCGCAGGTTTGTGGACATACAATATGTTGTCGAGGGAGAGGAGTTCCTTGGTTGGTGCCCGATGAGTCCCGATCTCCTGGAAGCGGCTCCCTACGATGAAGAGGCGGATGTTATCTTTTACCGCGCCTTGATTCCGGAGAGCAGCATTCTTCTGAAAGCCGGAAGTTATGCCGTCCTTTACCCGGAGGATGTTCATCGCCCCGGGGTTTCCGTGCTGGATGAATATCCGGCGGAGGTGACGAAGGTCGTCGTGAAGATCGATCTCGAGTTGATGAAACAGTAGGGAAGACGGCAGCAAGCAGAGAGGATGAGCTATTGGTATGAGTGTAAGAAGATTATTTGTGGAAAAAAGACAGGGATATTTTGATATTCCTGCCCAGCAGCTTTGCGCCGATCTTGTAGAGACGTTTCGTCTGGCGACGGAGCTCAAGGCGGTGCGTATCTTCATTCGCTACGACATCGAGGGCCTTTCGGATGAGGAGTACAAGGCGACGCGCGATATCGTATTCGCTGAGCCTCCGGTCGATACGGTCTACGAGGAGCGTTTGCCGGAATTTCCCGACTCGAAGCTCTTTGCCGTTGAATATTTGCCCGGCCAGTATGACCAGCGGGCGGATTCTGCAGCACAGTGTGTCCAGCTTGTGACGCAGAAGGAGCGGCCGAAGATTCGCACGGCGCTCGTTTATGTGCTTGTCGGTACGATTTCACCGGCGCTGCTGGCCAAGGTCAAGGAGTATTGCATCAATAAGGTCGAGAGCCGCGAGGCTTCGATGACGAAGCCGGCGACACTTGAAGAAAAGATCGCGGAGCCGGCCGATGTCGAGGTCATCCAGGGTTTCCGCCTCATGGACGAGGCGGCCGTGCAGCGCTTTATGACGGAGCGGGGCTTTGCCATGAGCTTTGAGGACATGCGCTTCTGCCAGAAGTATTTCGTGACGGCAGAGCGCCGCGATCCGACGATTACGGAGCTTCGCGTCATCGATACGTATTGGTCCGACCACTGCCGCCACACGACGTTCACGACGGTTGTGGACAAGGTGGATTTCAGCAACGGCAAGTACGTGCCGATGCTGGCGCAGGCCGTGAAGCTCTATATGCTCGACCGCGAGAAGGTCTATGGGGACAAGAAGCCCGATGTGTCTCTGATGGATCTCGCCTGCATCGGCATGAAGTCGCTGCGCCAGCAGGGGCTTCTCGAGGATCTCGATGTTTCGGATGAAATCAATGCGTGCAGCATTGTGGTCAATGCGGAGGTTGATGGCAAGGAAGAAAAATGGCTCGTGATGTTCAAAAACGAGACGCACAACCATCCGACGGAAATAGAGCCCTTCGGCGGTGCGGCGACGTGCCTCGGCGGCGCGATCCGCGACCCGCTTTCGGGACGTTCCTACGTCTACCAGGCAATGCGTGTGACGGGCTCCGGCGATCCGCGCACGAAGATCGAGGCAACTCTGCAGGGCAAGCTGCCGCAGAAGAAAATCACGCAGGGAGCCGCCGCAGGCTTCAGCTCCTATGGAAACCAGATCGGCCTTGCGACGGGCGAGGTGCGTGAAGTCTACCACGAGGGATATGTGGCGAAGCGGCTGGAGATCGGCGCTGTCGTCGGGGCTGTGCCGCAGGCGGATGTCGTGCGGCAGGCGCCGGAGCCGGGCGATGTTGTCGTGCTCGTAGGCGGACGCACGGGGCGTGACGGCTGCGGCGGTGCGACGGGATCGTCGAAGGTGCATACGGAGGAATCGCTGAAGACGGCGGGCGCCGAGGTGCAGAAGGGAAATCCGCCGACAGAGCGCAAGATCCAGCGTCTTTTCCGCCACTCCGAGGTCAGCCGCTTCATCAAGCGCTGCAATGATTTCGGTGCGGGCGGCGTGGCTGTCGCCATCGGCGAGCTTGCCCCTGCCCTTGCCATCGATCTCGATGCGGTGAAAAAGAAGTATGAGGGGCTTGACGGCACGGAGCTTGCGATTTCCGAGTCGCAGGAGCGCATGGCCGTCGTCATGCGTCCGGAGGCGGTGCCGATCCTTCTCTCTTTTGCAGACAAGGAGAATGTGGAGGCTACGCCGGTCGCGACGGTGACGGATTCGGGGCGTCTGGAGATGACCTGGCGCGGCCAGAAGATCGTGAGCCTCGCACGTGTTTTCCTCGATACGAACGGCGTCAAGCAGCACGCGAAGGTTGTCTTGAAATCCCCCGCTGTGGAAGCGAATTATCTGCGCCGCCTGCCGCCCGCTGTCGAGAAGAATCAGCGTGATCTCACGGCGGCATGGCTCGCAAACCTTGCGGATCTCAATGTGGCAAGCCAGAAGGGGCTTGCCGAACGCTTCGATTCTACGGTCGGCGCGGGCACAGTTCTGATGCCTTTCGGCGGCAGCCGCCAGTTGACGCCGCAGCAGGGTATGGTTGCGAAGCTGCCAGTAAAGAAGGGCGAGACGGACACGGCCACGGCGATGACGTTCGGCTTCAACCCCTATATGGCGGAGTGGAGCCCGTTCCACGGCGCACTCTATGCGATTATCGAAGCCGTGACGAAGATGGTTGCGCTGGGCGGCGATGCCAAGACAATTCGCCTCTCCCTGCAGGAATACTTTGAAAGCCTCGGCAAGGATCCCGAGAAATGGGGCAAGCCTTTCGCGGCTCTCTTGGGTGCGCTTTGGGCACAACATGAGCTTCGCATTCCCGCCATCGGCGGCAAGGACTCCATGTCGGGCACGTTCGAGAAGCTTCATGTGCCGCCGACGGTCGTGGCCTTTGCTCTCAACACGATGAAGGCGGGCGAGGCCATTTCCTCGGAGTTCAAGTATGCGAACAGCAAGGTTTACGCCATCGAAGCGCTTTACGATGCAAACGATTTGCCGCATTTCTCCAACCTGAACCGCAATTATGAGCGCGTTCATGCCCTGATGCAGAGCAGGCGCGTGTTCTCCGCTTCAAGCGTCGGCATGGGCGGCATTGCGGCGGCTCTGACGAAGATGTGCTTCGGCAACGATATCGGCTTCAAGTTTGCTCCGGGCGCCATCAAGTTCGAGGATCTCTTCCGCCCCGCTTACGGCACGATGCTCATCGAAATGAGCGAGGCCGTGAACGTGACGGAGGCTCTTTCCGGCGTCAAGTGGACGCTGCTCGGCCGTACGACAGCTGTGGCGAGCGTCGTTTGCAACGGCATGGTGCAGACGCTTGACGAGCTCAGGGAGCCGTATGTCAACTCCTTGGAGGGCATATTCCCGACGACGACGAAGGTCAGCGCCAAGGCGCGTGTGACGGCGGCTCCGTTCCGCAGGGGCGTGCGTCAGCGCGCGAGCGACCACTACGCCAAGCCGCGCATCTTCATGCCGGTGTTCCCGGGCATCAACTGCGAGTATGAAACGCAGCGTGCTTTCGAGAAGGCGGGCGGCGAAGTCGATACGCTCGTCATCCGCAACCTCACGCCGCAGTCGGTAGAGGAAACCGTGGGAGCCATCGCATCCGGCATAAATCATGCGCAGATCCTGATGCTGCCCGGCGGCTTCTCGGGCGGCGATGAGCCGGACGGCTCGGGCAAGTTCATCGCGGCGACCTTGCGCAATCCGCGCATTGCCGAAGCCATCATGGACCTTACGCAGAAGCGCGAGGGCCTGATCCTCGGTATCTGCAACGGCTTCCAGGCGCTCATCAAGCTCGGCCTTCTGCCCTATGGGAAGATCATGCCGCTTGACTGGGAAGCGCCGACGCTTACGCATAACACGATTGCCCGCCATGTTTCCTGCATGGTGCAGACGCGCATCATGTCGAACCTCTCGCCGTGGTTCAACAATGTCTCGGTCGGCGATATTCATACGATTGCCGTATCGCATGGCGAAGGGCGCTTTGTTGCCGACAAGGAGGTCATTGCGAAGATGCGCATACGCGGCCAGATTGCGGCGCAGTATGTCGATGCTTCGGGCGAGCCGACGATGGAGCCGCCGTTCAACCCGAACGGCTCGGTGGAGGCCATCGAGGCCATCACAAGCCCCGGCGGACGCATCCTTGGCAAGATGGGGCATTCTGAGCGCATGGGTGACAATATATCGAAGAACGTGCCGGGCAACAAAGATCAAGGCCTCTTCGACGCGGGGGTTCGGTTCTTCCGCTGAACGGCGCAAGAAATACGAATCAACAAAAGGAAGGGCAAGCCGAGAGGCTCGCCCTTCCTTTTTGGGATAGAGAAAGAATTAGATTTTCAAGCAGCGCCGTGGCACAGAAGTGTGGAAAGCCCGCCGCTGCCGCTGGCATCAGGCAAGGCTGCTGGTTTCCCGCCCGATACGCATAGTATAGCAGGGGAAGATTAAAGGTCAAGCGAAGGAAGATTAAAGGAGAAGTGCATGGCAAGTTAAAAAATAATTAATATTCCCGACTAAATTAGGAGGAAATCTATTCTTTTCTTGACAAAATTGATATAATGATTTTGCGAGATGTGCCCCGGATGCTGGAAGTGCAGGGATAAAGCACCTGCGCCGGCATCCGGTGAACTTTGGCCATTTTGCTTGCTATACAGCGAATGAGAACCGGAGAGGAATGAGTGTCATAGATTTCAAGGAACTGCAAAAAGAGGACAAGCCGCTGCTCGATTGTTTCTTTCGGGCGCGCTATTATGAGAATTCGCATTTCAATTTCACGAATCTCTATATGTGGCATGAGCCATACAAGATCATGTGGGCAAAGGAGGACGATGTGCTCCACCTCAAAGCGGAGTGGGGAGGACGCGAGTTTGCCTTGCAGCCCCTTGGGTCGGAGGAGAAGCTGGCGGGAGCCGTGGAGCGCTTTCGCAAGTATTTCGAGGCGCAGGGAAAACCGCTTTCTTTTTCAGGGATCGAGCGTTCTTTTGCCGAGGTGCTGAAAAACTGTTCCGGGATGGATTTCGTCATCGAGCCTGACCGGAACAATTTTGATTATGTCTATCTTGCCGAGGATCTGATCAAGCTTGCGGGGCGCAAGTTCCACTCGAAGAAGAACCATTTGAACAGTTTCCGCAAGAATTATCCTGAAGCCGAATACCAGCCGATTACGGATGAGATCGTTACGCAGTGTAAGCTGACGATCAATGGTTGGTACAAGCAGCGCGCGCATGATTTGCCGGACGATCCCTTCATCGCGCTCGAACGGCAGGCCATCATCGAGGTGCTGAACAACTTCAAGGATTTTCGCCTGAAGGGCGGCGCCATCCTTATCGGGCAGCGCGTTGTCGCCTTTACCTTCGGCGAACAGCTCAACGATGACACGGCGGTCATCCATGTGGAAAAGGCCGATCCCGATGTGCGCGGCGCTTATCCGGCCATCAACCAGGCTTTTGTCGAGAATGCCTGGGCGGATATGACGTATATCAACCGTGAGGAGGATATGGGCATCGAAGGTCTCCGGAAGGCGAAGGAATCCTATAAGCCCGTGAAGCTCATCGAAAAATTCAACGCTTTTTCGGCGTGAGGCGGGAGGAAAATATTTTGCGGCTAGGCGGTAGTTTTTTACTTCTTTTAGCGGCTTTTTTCTGGGGAACGACGTTTGTGGCGCAGTCCGTCGGCATGGAGGATATCGGCCCCTATACATACGGTGCAGCGCGTTATGTTGTCGCTGTGCCCGTCGTACTGCTCATCTGGCTTTTGTTTCGCGGACGGCGTGAGGCAGCGAAAGCTGCGGGGGCGTATCGGGCCGGCTGGAAGAGCGGCCTTGGGGCGGGGGCGATCATGCTCGCTGCGACGACGCTGCAGCAGGTGGGGATGCAGTATACGACGGTGGGCAAGGCGGCGTTCATCACTTGTCTCTACCTCGTATTTGTGCCGCTGGTCACGCTTCTCATCCAAAAGCGCGGCGAACTTCTGACATGGGGCGGGGCTTTCCTGGCGCTTGCGGGGCTGTATTTCCTCTGCGTCAGCGGAGAAGGCGGATTTTCGCTTGCTGCGGGCGATTCCCTCATGCTCGTGAGTTCTTTTTTTTGGACGATGCACATCCTCTATATCGACCGCTTTGCTGCGCTTGTCGATGCCATCGAGCTTTCGGCGGCGCAGCTCTTTGTCTGTGCCTGCGGCAGCCTTGTGTTGACGTTTTTTCTGGAAGAGCCGCAGGCGGCGGGGATTTGGGGGGCTTGGGCGCCGATTCTCTATGCCGGGGTCATGAGTTCCGGCGTGGCCTTCACGCTGCAGATTGTCGGGCAGCAGTATACAGATGCGGCGCTTGCGGCCGTCATCATGAGCCTGGAGGCCGTTATCGGTGCGCTGGCGGGCGTTCTGCTCCTCGGCGAGCGCATGGACGCCGCCGAGCTTTTTGGCTGCGCCTTGATGCTTTCAGGCATGCTGTTTGCCCAGCTTGCGGCTTTGAGGAAAGGCCGCAGGGCGGATATTTCCTGAAATGATTTCCTTTTTTGCAGGAATACCGGGGAAAACGGCGAATAAAAGCAAATGGATAATTAGGATGATTCGAAGCGGGCAGTTTTGCAAGACGAAGGACAATGGATGGAGCCGCAAGGCAAGAGAGGGGGAGCCGCTTCCATGATGGGAAATGATGCGAAAATCAAGAGAGCGGTAGTTACGATAAAAATTGTCGGTGTGGGCGGAGGCGGCAACAGCGTCCTCGAGCGTCTCTCCGAAGGAAATGACCTCGATGTGGAGCTCATCGCGATCAATACGGATGCGAAGCATCTGGCGCATATGGAACAATGCAATATTCGTACATTGCAGATTGGCAGTGAGCTGACGAAAGGCCTTGGCACGGGAGGTGTGACCGATCTTGGCGAGGCGGCGGCCAAGGGCGATGCGGAAAAGCTGCGGGAGGCGATGCGCGGCGCCGATCTCGTGTTCGTCACGGCCACCATGGGCGGCGGCGCGGGAACGGGAGCGGCGCCCATAGTGGCAAAGCTTGCGAAGGATATGGGGATCCTGACGATCGGCGTCGTCACCGTGCCGTTTTCTTTCGAGGGGCCGCGCAAGAAACGCATTGCGAACGAGGGAATCGCGAAGCTCCAGGGAAATCTTGACGCCTTGATCGCCATACAGAATGACAACCTCATGAAGCTGCCGGAGAACAAGCATATGTCGCTGGTCGATGCTTTCAAGGCGGCGGATGATGTCCTGCGCCAGGCGATTCGCTGCATCACGGAGCTCATCCTGACGACAGGCGTCATCAATGTTGATTTTGCCGATGTCACGTCGATTTTCCGTCAGAGTGAAAGCGGCGATGCGCTGCTCGGCATCGGCAGAAGCCAAATAAGTGCGGTCGATGCGGTGCAGAAGGCTGTGGAAAGCCCGCTCGTCGAGAAATCCTTGAAGGGATCGCGCGGCCTGATCCTGAACCTCAGCGGCAGTGCGTCGCTGACGCTTCGTGATGTGGATGCAGCCATGCAGCATGTCTACAACAACACGCATCCCGATGTGAACGTCATTCTCGGACTGGTCATCGACCCGTCATGGGGGCAGACGATTCGTGCGACGATCATTGCGACGGATTTTGTCGATGGCACGGTACTCAAGGCGCGTCGTATGGAAGTGCCGGAGAGCAAGCTCAAGGCTGAAAGCATCAGCGGTCTTGAACCACCGGCGTTCATGAACCGTCAGCCGGAGAAGATGCCGTCCTTTACGCCGCGCACGGATTTTGCCTTGCCGAAATTCTCGCCTGTGCCGCCGCGCCGGGACAAGAAATAAGGTTTTGGCGCGAGGAGATAAGAAGAGATGGAAGAGAGATTTTGCCGGACGGCAATGCTTCTGGGAGAAGAGGGGATCGCACGGCTTCAGGCGGCTCGTGTCGCCGTCTTCGGCCTCGGCGGCGTCGGTTCTTTTGCGGCGGAGGCTCTGGCTCGTGCAGGTGTGGGGCATTTCGTGCTCGTCGATCATGACCGGATCTCCCCGTCGAACCTGAACCGCCAGCTCTTGGCTCTGATGAGCACTGTCGGACGAAGCAAGGCGACCGTCATGCAGGAACGGATAGCGGATATCAATCCCTTAGCCGAGGTTGAGACGATGGAAGAGTTTTTCCTGCCCGAAAGGGCGGGTATTTTTTTCTCCAAACCTTACGACTATATTGTCGACGCCATCGATACTGTGTCGGGCAAGATTGGCCTTGTCATGGAAGCCGTGCGAAGGAAGCTTCCGATTGTGAGCAGCATGGGAGCGGGGAATAAGCTCGACCCGACGCGCTTCGAAGTTGCCGATATCTATGAAACGAGCGTCTGCCCCTTGGCGCGTGTCATGCGGCGTGAGCTTAAGGCGCGCGGCGTAAAGGCGCTCCGGGTCGTCTATTCGAAGGAAGTGCCGCGTGCGCCCCGTTTCGCTGCGTCCGACGGGGCGGGCACAGCCGCCGGCAGGCAGTCCCCCGGAAGCGTCTCTTTTGTGCCGTCTGTTGCCGGACTTATTCTGGCAAGTGTCGTTGTGCGCGGGATAGCGGCGGAGGAAATTTGATCACGAGGAAGCGCACGCCCCTTGCCGGGGGCGTTTTCTTTTTGCATCGATGCAAAAGATATGCTATAATAGCATACATAATATATAATTCATTTATATTCATTAGGGAGGTTTTCGTTATGAAAATAGGCAGGATGGGAAGGCTTTTTGCTGTGGGGGCTTTCCTGATTTTCGCTGTGACAGCCCTGGCGGGCTGTGAGAATTCGGGCGGCAATAAGTTCATCAATATCGCTACGGGCGGCACGGCCGGCACATATTATCCCATCGGAGGCGCCATGGCGGAGATTTTGAACAAGAACATCCCGGGCATGAATGCGAGCGCGCAGTCCACGGGCGCCACGGTCGCCAATATCAACATGCTGAAGGAAGGCTCGGTCGATCTTGCGATCGTGCAGAACGATATCACTTATTATGCCGTGAACGGCACGGAGATGTTCAAGGACAAGAAGATTGACAACCTGCGCGGCATTGCGGCGCTTTATCCGGAGACCTGCCAGATCGTCACGCTTGATTCGACAGGCATCCGCAGCATTGCCGATCTCAAGGGAAAGCGTGTGGCCGTCGGTGCGGCGGGCAGCGGCGCGGAAGCCAATGCACGCCAGATTCTTGAGGCCTATGGGATTACGTATGACGACATTGACGAGCAGTACCTTTCCTTTGGCGAGGCGGCGAGCGCCCTGAAGGACGGCAATGTCGATGCGGCTTTTGTCACGGCAGGGTTCCCGACGGCAGCCGTGCAGGACATCACCTCGCAAAACAAGGTGCGTCTCCTGCCGATTGATCCGGATAAGGCGGACGCCTTGATTGCAAAGTACCCGTTCTATACGAAGTCTGTCATTCCGGCCGGTACGTACGGCGGTTTTGATGAAGAGGTTCCGGCTGTTTCGGTCATGGCGATCCTCATCGCGACGGACAAGGTGGACGAGAAGCTCGGCTACGATATCACAAAAGCGCTCTTTAATAATATCGACAAGCTGCAGGCGGCACATTCCGCGGCCAAGCAGATCACGAAGGACACGGCGAAGAACGGTATGTCGATTGAGCTCAACGCCGGTGCCGATCGCTATTACAAGGAATAAAGGTGCCGAAGAAAATGCGGACGGGAGGCTGCTTCTTCTTTGCAGTCCTTCTCGTCGCGGTGCTCGGCTATTTCCTGGCACGTCCCCTGCTCGTCGTGGAAAGCGGGCAGGGGATGATTTATGTTGGAGAGGCGCGCACGGGGCAGCCGATTCGGATACGCTTCATCCATTCAGTACAGAAGACTCCTGTGGAAGAGGATCTTCGCGTAGATGAGAGGGTGGAAGGCTTCGTGCTGGAGGCGACGCGCTATCAGTCCTTCGGCGTAGGGCTGCCGTTTCTGGAGAACGAGGGGCGGTTCCATGCCGAGGGTGACTATTTTGTGCTCGAGGATATGGGACGTCGTTTTCCGCGCCTGTCGCTGCGCACGGGGGTCGGCACGGAACTTGTGCTGACGGTGGACGGTGAAGAAAAAAGGCTCTACGAAAGCCTTGCGCCGGGAAGCCGCATCGATATCTATATTGCGCCTGTATGGCGCTGGGGAATGAAAAAACTTTTGGGGGAAACCGTGCAGGAAAATCTGCCCGGGCCTATTGGAAAGGAATGATGTTCCGATATGTCAGATAAGAAACACGAGGAGCTCGCAAAGGAGGTCCTGAAAAAATACGATAAAGAGTCCGATGTCATTGAGCATACGGGCTTTATGGCGAAGCTCGTGATGGCCATTGCCATTTCGTTCTCAATATTCCAGCTTTATACGGCCGTCTTCGGCGTGCTCGATGCGCAGCTGCAGCGTGCTGTCCATCTGGGCTTCGGCCTGACGCTCGTCTATCTGCTCTTTCCGATGCGGCAGAATTGGTCGCGTGAAAAAGTGCATGTCATCGATATTGTCTTCGCCATTCTGGGTGCAGGGGCGCCGGCTTACATCGTCTTATCCTATCGAAGCCTCGTGCTGCGTGCGGGCACGGTGACGCCGCTGGATCTTGCCGTCGGGCTGATCGGTCTCGTGCTCGTCATTGAGGCGACGCGCCGTGTCGTCGGCATGCCGATGGTCTGCGTCGTCCTGTTCTTTCTCGCTTATGCGTTTGCCGGGCCGTACATGCCGGGGGTGCTCGCGCATCGCGGCTTGAACCTCGACCAGCTTGTCTCGCATCTCTTTTTCACAACGGAAGGAATCTTCGGGATCCCCCTCGGCGTGTCCTCGACGTTTATTTTCCTGTTTATCCTCTTTGGCGCCTACTTGGAATCGACAGGCCTTGGCCGCTTCTTCATTGATTTGGCCAATGCTGTGGCGGGATGGGCGCGCGGCGGCCCGGCGAAGGTCGCCGTGCTCTCGAGCGGCTTGATGGGGACGGTTTCGGGAAGCTCTGTCGCCAATGTTGCCGGCACGGGTTCTTTCACGATTCCCATGATGAGGAAACTCGGCTATGAGCGTGATTTCGCCGGTGCCGTCGAGGCAGCGGCTTCGACGGGCGGGCAGCTTATGCCGCCGGTCATGGGGGCGGCGGCGTTCCTCATGGCGGAATTCGTCGGGGTGCCGTACCTCGATGTCGTCAAGGCGGCGACGATTCCGGCACTTCTCTATTTTCTCGGCATCTGGCTCGGCGTCCATTTCGAAGCGCGCCGCAGCAACCTCAAGGGCGTGCCTCGGAGCGAACTGCCCGGAGCATGGGATATCCTGAGAAAACGCGGTCATCTCGCTATTCCGCTCGTCGTCATCATTTATTTGCTCGTTTCCGGCTTCACACCGATGCGGGCGGCTCTCTGGGCCATTGTGCTTGCCATCGTCGCCTCGTCGCTCAGAAAATCGACGCGCATGAAGCCGATGGAGATTGTGCGCGGCCTGGAAAACGGTGCGAGGAACGTCCTCGGCGTGCTTGTGGCATGCGCTTCGGCAGGCATCATCATCGGCGTTGTGACGAAAACCGGTATCGGATTGAAGCTCGCGTCGGCGCTTCTCGATCTTTCCGGCGGCCTTCTTCTGCCGACGATGTTCTTCACGATGGTGACATCCATCATTCTCGGCATGGGCGTGCCGACAACGGCGAACTATGTCATCACTTCGACGATTGCCGCGCCTGCGCTCGTGCAGATGGGCGTGCCCGTGCTGGCGGCGCACATGTTTGTCTTTTACTTCGGCATTATCGCTGATGTGACGCCGCCTGTAGCGCTTGCGGCTTTTGCGGGTTCGGCCATCAGCGGAGGGCGGCCGCTGCAGACGGGCATAAATGCCTCGAAACTGGCGATTGCGGCGTTCATCATTCCCTATATCTTCGTGCTCTCTCCTGTCGTTCTGATGATTGACGCGACACCCGTCGGGCTTGTCACGGTGCTTGTTACTTCCGTCATCGGCATGATTGGCCTGAGCGCGGCGATGATCGGCTGCCTTGTCCATCCGCTGAATTGGTTTGAGCGCCTTTTGATGTTCGTCGGCGGTCTTCTGATGATTCAGCCCGGTCTCGTCACGGATCTCGTGGGTTTTGTAATTCTCGTGGGCATCTTCCTCGTACAGCATAGGAAGAGCAAGGCGGAAGCCTGCGGGATCGAATAGGCGGTGCAGCAGGGGGGACAGCCGACGGATCCGCTTGCTGTTCATGCGGGTCAATAGGAGACCTTTCAGGATATATGTTCAGCCGCTACGAGAAGAGGTTGGAGTTGCTTTCATCGCCGCTTCTGGCGACAGCATCATCAAAGAGGTACGCTGTATATATGTTCTTGCGCCTTACAGAGGCTTGGCCAATCGGTCAACGCCCTTCGGCCCTCCTGGGGGTTCATGGACAAAGAGCTGAAAGCTGAAACCTCGACAAAAAGAAGGACGAAGAAGCCTCTGCAGGCTCCTTCGTCCTTCTTTGTTCTCTCAAAACTACTAAACTTATCCATTCCTTCCCCTATTTGTCAGGAAAAAATATTATCCTTATCAAAACAGAAATAAAGCCCCATAAAACTACATACACTATCATTCGATGAAAAAAGCAGATAAGAAGACGCAAGGACATAGAACTTAGCCGAAAAGGCTGCGCCGGCAGGCGAGAGGCCGACTGTCACGGAGACGGCGAACCATACGCCGCTCGTCCAGATCGCAGTGCCGAGCGCCGCCGGCGTCTCGCGCAACCGGTTCGACCGCTTCAGTGTCAGCAAGAAAGGCGCTATCCTCAACAACGCTTTCTCTTGGTTCAAGACCGAGTTGGCCGGCTACGTCTCCGGCAACATGGATATCAACTCATTTGTTATGGTATTGGAAGCACCCCCAGGAGCAAGTTTAAGTGCAGGATGGATATTCTATGAAGGGAGTAATGATTTTAGTTGGCGCTCTTCCATTGCTATGAATAGTACCACAACTGAAAGACGGGGATGGTTTCCAAAAAGGGGAGGTTGCTGGGGAACTCTTCAC
>ERZ773099.375-NODE-375-length-39395-cov-4.850432_pt1 | contig 39395 bp, 37 predicted proteins | sample MGYA00511120_ERZ773099 | MGnify/ENA primary metagenome ERZ773099 (study PRJEB29015, sample SAMEA2738012) | human oral metagenome | biome: human oral; feature: human-associated habitat; material: dental | place: China | collected 2104 ... | reverse complement strand
CTCCAGGGCTTGTTGGGTGAGTTGTTGGCGGGCCCCTCGAGAAGCGGCGGATCCGGAGCCGGTTGAGCCGGCATCATCATCACCGCCCCCTACTGGCACCAAACGCTCCACCACCAACGACCGATCCAACCAACACCACGGCAGGATCCACCCGCCCGCCAGACTCCACGACGACCTCCGATCTGATACCACAACACCGTGAACTAATAGACTTATGGTATCGAGATTTCATGTAGGTGGAACAGTACCGAGGCAGCGGTCCGCTTCATCCTGGTGCGCCCGCTATGGTGGGAGGCACTTACATTCCGTGCGCGCACCTTCGCCCGCACCCGGGGGTGGGGTTCCGGCATGGCTGGGGCCCCACCCCTTCCGGCCACCCACTACCGCACAGCACCATGAGTAAATTCGACCTGCCCATCCCGGAGATGCCCCCCAGTACCCCGGATCTTTTCGAGGACCTCTCCCCTGAGCTCGTCCGCTCGGCCAGGGAGCAGGCCATGCAGGCTCTCATCCTCGCCGACATCACCCGCCTGCCCACCCCGGCCTGCCAGGCCCTGACCGACGCCGTCTGGCTGGGCGAGTGGGCCGCCGACCAGCCTGTCGCGTACCCGGCCTCCCCTCACGCCGTCGCCGCCCGTCGCGCGTGGCGCAACGACATGCCCATGACAGCGTCCCTGCTCACCCACTCCGGATACCTCCCCCACCTCGACCCCCTACCGGAGCCTGATCGATCCATGATCAGCGCCCACCCAGCCCCGGAGGGGTGGAGTCATCCGGATTGGGAGATAGCCGCGGCCATCTACACGCTCGCGACGACCCTGCGCTCCGGTCTCAGGAGCTGGGGCGACGCCCCCATGGCCGCCGAAGCCGCGGCGGCCCGCTGGGGTCGGCGCTCGACGATCACCCAGGCCGTCCTGGACACCATCGCCACGCTCCCCCACCACCAGAGCGTCATCATGTCCCACGGCCACAACGCCCGCTGGCAGACCATCGTCGAGGGCGGGCTCCCGCGGGAGGGGCGCGATGATCCTCCGCGATAGAGCAGCGGTTCTGCGTTACTGTGAAGCGGTGTCACGCCAGAGCAGCAAGCAGAGCATCAGGCCGCGGGACGGCGCCATCCTCCACGCGAATATCGATCCCGCTCTCATCGAGCACCTAGATCGAGCCCGGGCGATGGTGGGGGGCGTCACCCGCACGCGTTATATCTCAGAGCTTCTGACGCAGAGCATGTCGGAGGTCGATGAGCAGGGCGTTCCCACGTGGTGGGACACCGCCCCCCGGCAGCAGGCCCTCCCTCTGGGGAAGAACTAGGAGTGTTGTCTCGCAAAGCAGACAACAGTCATGTATGGTGGGGCCATGTCAATTCAGTCCATCTCATCCCGTGCACCGTTGTACGTGAACCTGGGCCCAGATCTTTCAGCGCGTCTGGATCAGGTGAGAAAGACGATCGGCGTATCCCGTACACGCTATATCGAGGAGCTCCTGCGCCGCGATATGTGCATGGTCGACAGACAGGGAGTGCCCAGCTGGTGGGATCGCGCTGATCTGCCAGAACCGTTCCCGACGGCGATCCATGCCGCTTGACAACTAAATAGATAAAGCGATGTGGCCCGGTCCCTGCCGGGGACCGGGCCACATTCAAGCCTTCGAGCCGCCCAACGCCTAGCAAGCAACGCGACTCGCAACCAACTCTCCAGCCACACAGGGGCCACCACGAGAACGAGGACCAAGAGGACCACGAACATGAGAACCACCACGAGAACGAGGACCACGAAGGCAACGGGGCTCGTAAACAAAAGGAGGTCTATGAGGTGAAACCTATGGGGCATATGAAAGTTTTTCCCTCAAAACCAGAGGCACTGGCAATGAAAGGAAGGGTGCCAACAATGAACTGCCGTCAAGAAGGACCGAGAGAACAAGAAGATCGGACCAGGATCACGGTGCTCTCAACAAGATCAAGATGCTCGCATCAAGATCGATGTGGTCAAACCATCAAGAAGCTCAAGGTGGTCTGATCCCATGGTAGCAGAGGTTGTCTCTGGTTGCACTCCCCGTTCAGTTACGGCTGTGTCGCGGACCGGTACGGGCGCGCCGCGTCGTCGACGCGTGAGCCGCCGGGCCGAGACCAGCGCCCTGGTGGTGGCCGCTGCGGTTCCCGAGGGGTGCGGGGTCGCCTCCTCGCAGAGGGAGTGGCTGATAGCGGTGGAGCGGGCCGCGGATCGGGAGTCGTGGTACGAATCCCGGCGTCGCTCGGTGCTGCTGTGGGCCCGCGAGGTTGCATCGCACGTCGATATTTCCTCGATGACGACGAGGTACACCACATCTGACGTGCTGCGCGCCACGGGGCGGCGCTCGTCAACGACGATGAAGTCGTATCGGCGGTGGGCCGAGTCCCGAGGACTCTTGGCCGAGGTGGCGCCGGGAAGATCGGGGGTGTGGGCCCCGGCTTCCACCAATGCCTCCACCAGGCCCGATGGGACCGTGGTGGTCTCCAATGACGCGGCGGTCAGGGTTCTGCTTATCCCTCTGTCCGAGGCCGAGGAGATCCGCTCCCTTGCAGCGTGTGGAGGAAAACTGCCCCCCTCCCCATGTATGGGTAAAAATAGATCCCCGCGCGCACACGCGAAAGGTTCCATCAACGACTTCGAGCCGCTACGCGGCACTGAAACCCATCGGCTGGCCGCGGTGCGGCCAGGTCAATGGCTTCCAGCCAATCGGTGGCGCTCATGGTGGAAACGTGCCATCACGAAAAGCAAGGACGAAGCAGTGGTTGCTTCCGCACGTCTACTTGCCGAAGACGTTCCTACCCTTCGAGGCACGACTGATCGATGGGTAGCCCACGTGATACGCCCCTTCGTCGCAGCTGGGTGGACCGTCGCCGATCTGCAGGAGGCCATCGACCAACGGCCCGACGGTCGTTCATGGACTTACGACCTGCGGGAAGTACGTCGGGCCGAGTACTGGCTCAAGTACCGCTTGGACGCTTGGATCGATCACGGGACCGTGCTGCCCTCAGCCCGCCAGAAACGGGCAGCTGAACATGAACGGGTAATGCTCAGGCGGGAGCGGGCCATCGCTCAGGCCGAAGCCGAGCGGCGCCGAATCGACTCAATCCCTCGCTCGCGCCTTCTGGCGGGACGTCTCAAAGCCCGGCGTGCGTTGCTTGACGTCGCCGACTCCCGACGTCGGCCTGCTGCTCAAAAGGCCGTCGATGAGCTCGCCGCCGAGCTCGAGGCCACCCTGGCCGCCGAGAGCGCTGCCAGGGAGTTCCTGACTGAATCACTTCATGACATCAGAACAGCACCATCCTATGAGACTTCGACCCCGTAGCATCATCGAGTCGTTGCATCCGCTTTTCTGGGTGAGCAGCTGAGGAGGTGGACTCGATCGGAACCAGCCCCTCCCCCGCTGTCAGTCAGCTCATGATGTATAGCTGAATCAGCTTGCTCAGTTCCCTGATGGCCATGGCGAGCGCGATGACGACCTCGCGCCAGGACGGCTTCCCAGAGCCCCTAGGGCACTGTCGGAGAGGCTTATTCTTCTTTTTCATTTTTTCTCACCTCCTTCTCTCCCCGTCATAGTGCCCGGGAGGCTTCTCGGCTCGTCTCTCCCCCGTCATCTCAGGAGCGAAGCCCGTTGAAAACGGGTTGGGAATCGATCCGCAAGACGCGGCTGTGAAGGCCTGGGTATCCGCACAGCCATGGACCACCCTTCTCCTCCGCGATGCGACCCGGAAGCCCGCAGAAGGTGCCATCACGCTGAAGAATTAGCAGAGCATAACATCAGTATATTTTACTATCAAAAAATTATGACATTATGATGTCATAATTTTGCTGTCTGCTGATTTTTGTTCAAGGGTCCGGATGGTGCGCTCATACGGTTCCGTGACGTGGTGGTGCTGTTGTGTAAGAGATTCGTGGTACTATGACGTTGTGAGGATCTCGGTTGTGAATACCAAGGGTGGCGTCGGCAAGACGACGACGTCGATGATGCTGGCCATGGCCGCGCACCGAGCCGGTCATGATGTCGAGGTCTGGGACGCTGATCCCCAGGGATCGGCCACTTTGTGGGCGATGACCTCCGAGGACGCGGGCGAGCCGCTTCCGTTCGAGGTTCGCGCCGCTAACGTCGCCCAGCTCAGACGCGTGGAGAGTAGTGGCAGGGTGCCCGATGCTGACATGATCATTATCGACACCCCTCCCGGTGATCCCGCGGTGGTGCAAGCCGCGATCGATGTCGCGGACCTGGTGGTGATCCCCACGCTCGCCTCCGGGCTGGATATCCAACGGGTGTGGCCGACACTGGAGGCCTCCGCGCACCGTCACCGCGCCGTCCTACTGACGAGCGCCGAGCCGAGGACCCGCGCCCATACTGCCGTCGTCGACGTCCTGGCCGCGGAGGGGGAACCTCTGTTCTCGACGGTGATCCCGCGTCGCCAGGGGGTGCGTGCGGCCTTCGGGACCGCGCCCAGGGAACTGTTCAGGTACGACGAGCTTCTCAAGGAGATCGAGGAGGTCATGAGATGACTGGTGGGAAGAAGAAGGACGACTCTCTGGCCGGGGCCATGAGACCGCGTCGTGAGGCGGCCCGGCCCGTGTCGGAGACCTTCAAGCGTCCCGGGGTGGTGGAGGGGGAGACCCTGCAGACTTCCGTGCGCCTGCCCCTGGACCTGCACAAGCGGGCCCGCTACTACTCGATCGACAGCGGGATATCCCTCAACCTCCTGATCGTCGAGGGTTTGCAGATGAGACTCGACCGGGAAGACTAGCGCGGACCCACTTCCTCGCTGTTACGCATCACGATATCTGCATATTTTCGGATGGTGGTGCCGTAGTAGTCATGACACTACGGCACCACCATCCGAAAATGTTTTCGCTGCGCGCGCCGAAGTTCACTTAGACGCCTTGCCTGGCTTGGTGACGACGTCGCCGTCGGTGGTGGTCATACGGACTTTGCCCACGGGCCAGGTGGTCGATCCCTCAACCGGTTTACCGACGTCGGGCGGGGAATCTTCCTTATTGGCCTTGATGTAGCGATGCTCGTAGTAACCCGTGGCGGTCTCGCACTGCTTCTGCTCCGCCCGGTGACCGGTGCGGGTGTCGACGCACAGATCCTTGTACTCCTGGGTGACGACATAGGGCCAGATCATCAGGGCCGCGACCGAGGCTGCTGCTACCGCGCCTGCGGCCCAGGTCAGAATGCGCCTGGAGGTCCAGGGGCGTCGGGCTCTGGAAGAGGTGAGTGAGAAAACCCGTTTCGCCCCCTTCTCATGCCGGGTGCGCTCGGGAATGGTGGCGTGGAAGGACGGCGTGCGGGGGATATAGCGCAGAAGATCCTGGGACGCCCCGGTCCGGGTGCGCTCGTCCTCGCTCAGCTGGGCCACCGGCAGGTCCGTGGTGGGAGCCAGGGCGAGGGAGGTCGGACGGGAGGCGAGCACGAGGGAGCGGTTGTCCGGTGCCAGCGGCTCCCCGGTTCCTTGCAGGCGCTCCTGAAGGGTTCCGGGTCTTCTCCTGCGTTTGGGTAGCAGGTCCTCGGGAAGGTCCCCGGGCCCTCGAATCTTGCTCTCCTCCTCCTGGGAGGTATCGGCGTAGAACGCCTCGGCAGCCTCTACCGCATCGGGATCCGGTGATGATGGAGGGGAGAAGGTGAAGAGGTCTCCTAGGGATCCCGCGTGCGGGGACCGGTGCCCCTTGGTCCTGCTTCTGTGCCTCCTGCGGGCCCGGCGGTCCGCGGTGGTCATGCCGAACAGATCCTCCGCGCTCAAAGTGGGATCGGTCTCTTTATGAGGCGCCCTCTCGGTGGCCGATGGCGCCTTGTCGCTCCGGAAGATCGGAACCTCCTCGGCGGGGGGAGCGGATGGCGCCTTGGGAGGATGACCAGGATCCGGAACCCGCCTCTGCGACGATGCCGCGGGAGCGATGGAAGGCGGGAGACCCGCGGGCGAAACGGTGTGTGCGGGCCGGGATCGGGGCATGATGCTGGGGGGCAGTGCCGGAATGTTCCCGGAACGCCGCGTGAAGAGGGACGGGGTGAGGATGCTTCCCGCAAAGACATTGGTGCGGGTGCTCTCGTAGCCGCCTGCGCGCTCGTCTGTGACGCTCACGGGCAGGAATCCCCCCTCGGGAAGGTTCGCCGCCTGCGCGGAGACGAGGGACAACGCGGTGGCGAAGGCGTCCTCTGTGGGGCCGGTGATCGCCCGGCCGTTGAGGGTGACTCCCCGGGCGGTGAGGTTGATGCGGACGGTGGTAGTGGTGCCGCTGCCTGCTGCGCGGGACATCTGCTGCCGTCTCCCTCCCCTGATCCGGTGTGTCGTGCCAGCGCCAGCCTAGAGGCGGAACGGACGGACGGCATGACCGGGGGAGTGGGGGAGGGTCTACAGAAGTCGACCCCCCACGGATCGGATTCCGGTAAAAACTCCCCGGGTACCCGGGTACCTCGGGTAGTTCACCCCATTCGTGCAGACCGATTATGTGTTGCTCGGGGTGGAACGCGCAGATAGCCTCCTGAGATAACGCCGGAATTACGGAGCCTGTTCCTGTGCGCCCAGAGTATGACCAGGGGTTCGGGTACCGGTCCTACCACCATCAGAATCGAGCCCATCCCTATGTCCTCCCCGGACGTGCTCACACGCACCTACACAGCGATCGTCCATCCTCGGGACGCTGAGCGCCGTCTCGAGCGCCAGGTGCGCACCGTCAGCCGCGGCGCGGCCGCCTGCGTTCCACTGCTGACCCGCGCCGTGGCCCATCGCGCGTCGAGCCCCGAATGGATCGGTGCGTGGAGGACTGCGGTGGGGGAGGACGCACCCCGGCTGGCGTCCCTGATCACCGCTTCCTGGGTCGGTGTCGAGGTCAACCCGCCGCTGTCGGCGTGCCTGCCCGGGGGCAGCCATCAGGCTGAGGAGATCGTCTCGGCCAACCTGCGCCATCTGGGGCTCAATGAGAACGAGGTCTCCAGATTCGTGTCCGACCAAGTCGTTACCCGCTCTCCCGTCCTGACTGATGGTGCAGTATGGGTCAGTTACCTGCCCGATGATCTCTCGTCGGGGGAGACCGTGGGTTGGGAGAAGCTCGACGAGCGTCTGACGGGGCTTCCTTCGCGGGCGCCCTCGGGGGCGCTGAGCATCCCCTGTGCCAACGTCATGTCACGCGGTATGGGACAAGGGGACAAGACCGACCCCGTCGCCGTCGCCCGTCGGGCGGGAGCCCTCCTGGAGGCTCTGGAAGACACCGGTCTGACCACCCTGGGGGACCTGGCCGGGCGACTCCTTCCCGATCCGGATCCCGGATTGTCAACGGGAAAGGCCCTCGAGCTGTGGCTCTCCCAGGGGCTGTCGGGGCGCGCGCCCGCCCCCGTCCTGCTGCTGCGCTCCGGGACATCCGCCACCTCCCTGGACGAGGCGGGGCGCGAAGGGGGCTGCTCCTTGCGCAGGGCGCTGACGACCAAGACCCGACAATGGTCCACGACCTGGAACAAGCGCGCCGCCGAGGTTAGGGCCGCGAACGACGGCGCCCTGGTGGCGGGGACCCGAATCGGCCAGGCCGTCCGCGCCGCCACCTCTATGCCTTACTCCTCCGGCCCTTACACGGACGTGCTCATCAATGCCGCTCAGGAGCTGGCCTCGCACCGTCAGCGGCTGCACGCCCGCTCCCGCCAATGGGCGCGGGCGGCGTCGGAGCTGGGCAGAGCCGAGACCGCCGCCGATAATGCGGTCCTGGCCGCTCTGGACGCTGCGGCCGCGGACGGCGGCTGTGAGATCACCCCCTACGGGCCCGTCCTGTCCCATCAGCGTCGACAGGAGCTGGCGGTCCTCGTGGCCGACCTCCTCAGCACCAGGTCCCACGAGTGCACCGCTCCCCGCACGACCGGGCGGGGAAGCGCCCGCAGCTGGCTGGATTGCTGGCTCATCGACCATTCCTGCCTGTGGGAGCCCGATGGGGGAACCAGCTTGGGGCTGGCACTGGGCGTCCACGCCGCCCGTGCCCACCTGGCCGGGTTGGGAGTCCCCGTCTTCGAGCGCCCAGATCCGGTTTCCAACCCGGTGACGCCTACTTACTCCCGTGGCCGGTGGCGCGGCCGGGTGCGCCCCGACGGGACCGTGACCATGACCGTGACCGACGATGACAGCCGAACCGGCTACACCACCATCGCCTTGGGATGGTCGTCTCGCCGTATCACCCGCGCTCTCGACCTGTCCCTCAGGAAGGAACCGCGCACTGGCGGAGCCTCGCCTCAGGAAGACACCACCAGCCTCATAGAGGCCGAGAGCGGGGCCGTGGAGACCATTCCGACAACCAGCCTCCGGGCCGCGGCGTTCACCATCGCCCCTGAGAACCGGGGACAGCGCACCTCCTGGAGGATGCGCCTGCTCATCGGCCGGTCTCCTTCCCCTGCCACCGGACCGGCAGATGGGGAGGACATCACGGTCATGGGGGTCGCACTGAGCACCCGCAAGGATGCGACATGGACGACATGGCACGCTCTTCCTGGGGTGCGTGCATCTGAAGGTATCGACGTCTTGCCCAAGGATCCCGGAGGAGGAGTACCCCGACCGGCTCGTCGAATTTCCGCCGCCGGATACGGACCGGTCGAGTTCGCCCACCCGGTCCACGAGGGCACCATCCGCCTCGGCGACCCCCAGGGGGACCGGGCCACCGAGGACCATGACCAGGCCGCCTTGGGGATACGGGACGCGCTGACCGGCCTGCTAACCCCCGGACCCCCTCGAACGGGTTCCCGACGCACTGCCCTGGTGGCATGGTCCACTCGGACCCTGCGGGCCGCTCTGACGGCGCAGAGAACCCTTGTCGACTTCATCTCCACCACCGATCAGGGTCGGGCTCGAACCCTTCTGCAGACCCTGGACAGCCAATGGCCTCTGTCCGACGACGAGCGCGCCTCCAAACCCTCATCCGTCTGGGGCCGGCGCCGTGCCGCCGTCAATCAGGCCATCGCCGCTAAAGGACGCTCCCTCCTTCCCGGAGGTGGGCAGGGACTGTCCCTCGAGCGTGCCGCCGAGCTCGATGAGCACCTGGAGCTCATGCATGCCGCCGCCACCGCCCCCACTCCTCGCAGCCACCGGGCCGTGCGCCGCGCCCCCGACGGGCTCGGAGCCGCTATCGCCGCCCGCCGCGATCGACTACGCGCAGCGTGGGCGCGCGAGCTCGCCTCCCGTATCGTCACGACCGCCCTGAGCCAGGACGCTGCCGTCATCTCCCTGGCGTCCCCGGCCGAGAGCGAAGGACGTCTGCCGGCTCATGCGCACAAGGACGTGCTGCGGCATGTGCGCAGCCTCGCCCGAGAGCACGGCATCCGCGTCATCACCGTCAAGGCTTCCTCCCGGACCCACCCCATCACCGACGCGCCCTTGCCCCTGGTCGTCGCCGTCGTCCCCGTCGATCAGGCCATTCGCATCTATCGCAGCGATCCCACCTGGAGACGCCTTGCGGCCGCCGCCGCGGTCAACCCGACAGCCCACCCCCTCACCGCCCAGGCGCAGAAGGTTCTCGCATCCTTGGATGCCGAGCAGCGATCAGCCGAGGACAGGAGGGCTTGGGTCCTCAACACCAAGAACCTCACCCTCCACCTGCCCCACCCTCGCGGGAGTCATCTTGCGGCCGCCGCCGTCTACGAGCACATAGGGGACGACTCCGCCTCTCAATCGCCGTCGGCGGCGCTGAGGGAAGCGGGCGGTTTGCGCCTCCCTGGTCTGCAGGACCGCGATGTCGTTGTCGCCTCCCATGCGGCCAGGAAGGGGATCTGGCTCCAGGTGGCCGCGGGACGCCCTCGCAGGGATGATCCCCTGCTTGAACGCTTCTAAGGTCTTCCTCCAGGATCATTCAGGTGATTCAGGGGCAGGGCCCGGTAGCCTCGCCCCCATGGGCCACCTCCGGTGTCCCAGTATCTCCGGGCCGTTGTCGTGGAAGGCGTCCCGCCCCGCACCCCGGGAACCCGATGGGCGGACGCGAGGACGCGGCGCCCGGACCCCCGCATCCGCGAGGGGACGACGACCCCCGCCACCAGGGTCCACCACGGGCCCAGCCGGGCCGAGCGCCCGGCCGGGCCCGCGATCGGTTTGTCCCCGTCCGGGCTGTTGCGGGCGCCCCACCTGCGTCTACTCTGGGGCGCGCCCAACGGTACGAAGCAGGATCGGAGAAGCCCTGAGTGATCGCAGCACGATTCCTCCCCTACGCCGTCAGCCTCCTGCTGGACCTCGCCTACGCGATCATCGCTGTCTGCGCCCTCAGCCGGGACACCTGGGCCAGTCCTCTGAGAACGCTCGCCTGCCTGCTCCTGTGCATCCTGCTGATGGTCTCCACCTGGTGGCAGTCGCGTCTGGAGGCCCCTAGTGGCGCGATCCAGCGCTCATGCGTGATCGCAGCCGCAGGATCCGCGCTCTGCGTCATCGGCTCCCTGATTCTCTCATCGTGGGCGGTCATCTCGGCCGGAGCGACTCTTATGGCGGCCGGGTGCATCGGTGCGGCCCACGCCTGGGCGCGGCGCGACCAACCGGATTCACACGTGCCCGGCAGCCCTCATAGGCAACACTGAAACAGCAAGCCGATCCTATGTATCCACCACCCTAGTAGACTCCTTGCCCATGACCGATCGTCTCCGGTGACATGCGCGCCGGAGTTCGGTTGTCAGTAAGGGCGCCAGAGGAAAGGAAAGGCTCAGGACGTGAACGCCGTCGACTCAGTTCCCCTTGACGACGAAGCCGTCACCAACGCCTTCACCGATTTCGACGTCATCGACATGCGCGTCCAGAACGACCTGTCGATCCGCATCGACGAGGACGCCGTCACCTCCGTCGAGCAGGTCAACACCGTCTACAACAGGGACCGCTCCGACGGCGACCAGATCGTTCTGAACCCTGCGATGGCCGGAATGATCGCCGCCATGGCCTACGCAGGTCGGATCTACGAGGACGGCGACCTGGTCCCCCTGCGCGCGGTCGACCCCACTGGAACCTACTGGTTCGTCGTGCGCGCCCAGTTCAACGCCAGCCTGCGCGATCCGGACGGTGAGCGCAACTACCGCTCCGTTCCGGAATCCGTGGCCGCCGAGCTCATCTCCGACGTCGACTACGAACGACTGGGCCTCGACGAGACCCTGGGACCTCGGAACAGCGGAACTCCAGCGGTCCCATCGGCTTCCTCGCACCAGGAGGAACCCGTCAGTGCCGAGGATCCCCCGGATCGTCCCGGTGAGCCCATAGCCCCACCATCAGTCTCACCGCTCTCGGCGCAGGAATCCGTCTGGAACGACGGCCGATCAGACCCCGCGTCGGTATCTTCTGCTTCTTCGCCTGTGGTGGATGACAGCCCCGGTGGGTCGTGGGGTGGGTGGTCGGTGTCCCAGGATGAGTCGTCCACTGTGCCCGTGCCGGTGGCTCCTGCGGGTGGGAGTGGCGGTTCCGGTGCCTGGTCCGTCCCGGTGTCGGAGGATCCCCGGTCTCCTGCTCGTTTCCAGTCCTCTCAGTCTGCTCAGTCTGTTTGGTCGGCGCCTTCGGCTCAGTCTGCTCCGGCTGGCCCTGTCTCGGATGGGCGGGAGCCGGTGGTGCCGTGGGGGAGTGATAGTGCTGTTTCGGGTCCTGAGGTCGGGGTTGGCAGTGAGGATGTGGTTCCGACTGCTCCCGTGTCGGTGCGGCCTGTGTCGGATCAGGGCGGGGCAGTGGTGCAGGCCCCCGCCTACGGGGTGAATGGCCCATCACATGCTCAGGTCCCGGCGCAACCGTTCGCACATCCCCCTTCGCAAGGTTCGGGTGGGAATCCCTTCCAGCCTCCTGAGACTCGTCAGGAAACGACCCAGGGCCGACCCCCGTCGACCCCGCAGGGCTACTGGCCCCAACCCGTTCCCGCCGCCCAGTGGGACAACATCCCGGTCCAGGCGCAGGGGCCGGGTGGGGCTCAGGAGACCCCGCCGCTTCAAGAGGACGGAAACCAGCTCCACCCCTTTACTGGCGCAGGGGCCGGGTGGGGCTCAGGAGACCCCGCCGCCCATTCGACTCCGCAGGCCACCGTTCCGCCGGGACCGGTATTCCCAGCCGTCCCCGGCTCCCTACCTACGGGACAGGAGCGCAAAGGAGACATCCTGCCCAACGTCTCAGGGCAGGGAAAATCGGAGAGCAGCAGCGGAAAGTCGCGGATCTCCCGTCGCGCAGTCCTGTACACGGGAGGAACCGCCGCAGGGCTCGTTGTTGCGGCCGTGGCGGCCAGGGCTCTCCAGAGACGTCTCTCCTCATCCCCGACGCCGTCGGCTTCCAGCACCACCGGCCAGGCTACTCAAGGGCCTCGCCCCAAAGGCGGATCCGTCTCCCTGCCGGCGAAGACCTCTCCCGAACCCCTCTCCGAGAAAGCCGTTTGGACTCAGGGGATCAAGGAATCCACCTCGCCTCTCGCCGTCAGCTCCGGTGTCCTGGTACTGACTCCCGACTCCAAGATGGCGGCGATCGGGGAGGACGGGGCAACCGCCTCCAGCATTGACGTTCCGGGCAATGCGCAGGCACTGATCCTGGGAACCTGGTCCGGCAACCCCGCGGTATGGGTCGACTGCCAGGACAAGATCCTGTGCATTCCCCTCACCGGGCTGTCCCTGGGGAGCCCCACGAGCGTGGACGTGCTCGCCGGTTCCACCGTGACTTGGGTCGGAGGCTCTCCCCTGATGACTCTGTCCAGTGCCCAGGCCGCGGGCGTCGATGCCCAAGGGTCCTACACCGTCGACGTCCCCAGCGGATATGTCGCGACCACAGCCGATGACAAAGGCCTGCTCATGCTCGATGGAGCCGGGCACTGGAAACTCGTCTCACGATCGGGGCCGCTCAGCGAGGGTCTCGTGAGCGGCCCCAAGGACGCGTCGCTGACACTCATCCGTACCCTGACCACCAGCCAGGTGCTCCTGGGATGGTCGAACAGGAGTGTGACCGTATTCGATATCGCTGGCAAGGAGACCAAGGCCTCCATCGACTCCGTCGACGCCTCCGCGATGTCCGGTGAAGGGCTCAACGAGTTCGCCGGGACCGGTATCTGGGCGCTGAGCACCCTCGTCATCAACACGGAGAAATCGACGATCTCAAAGGCCCAGTTCCCTCCCATCACCTATGACCGCGCCTATCTGTACGGCCATGTGGAGAACGGAGAGGCATGGGTCTACACCACCATGGCCGCGGTCTCGGGCAATCCCTTGCCCATCGCGTCGAACTCCCCAGCCATCCCCTGGGGAGGAAGTGACGCCCTGTCTTACGCCGTCGACACCTCCGACAGCGGATGGGCCGTCTACGCGCTCAAGCACTAGACCATCGCGCCAGATTGACGAGTTCCACGTTCTGCAGAAGCAGTGGATATCCCCATGGCTGCTAGATTGCGAAACAGTAAACCCCGACCCGACCCTCCCCAGGAGCTGACCCAGCATGAAGTCCTCATCGATTAGGCGCAAGGGAAGTGCAGTCGCCTTTACCGCGGTTGCCGTTGCGGCCACAACACTTCCCTCCATGGCCTACGCGGAGGAGGCGCCCGCTCCCGAAGCAGAACGTCCTGTCGCCACGCCGGCGGACAACGCCCAGGACAAAGACAAGAAGGATGAGGGGCAAGAGCCCCGCGGTCCCAAGCACAGGAAAGAAGATCCCGCAGAGGAGGACTCCCCAAAGGACGCCGATCGGGACGCCGAAACGCCCGGGAGGCCACAGGGCGGAGCCCAGGAAGACCGCCGGGAGAATCGGGATGCCGGTGAGGACGAACCGGGCACTCCCGATGACCGAGCAGCGGAACGGGGCGCTGAAGACCGAGAGAACCCCGCTCCCGCCCCGGATGGGGGGCGAGATGAGGACCAGGACGATCCCGCTCCTGGCGATGAGCGCGAGAGGGACCAAGAGGACAAGCGCATCGTCGCTGAGGACAAGACCGCGGAGATCCAGCAGGGGTCGAAGGCCACGATCGACATTGCCGGCGACAACAAGGACGTTCAAGTCAGCATCGTCGGTCCGACCACCGTCGATCAGGGAACCTGGAGCGTTGATAACGGCAAGATCACCTTCACCCCGGCCAAGGACTTCGTTGGCGACGTGAGCACTCCCTACCGGGTGACGAACCCCGATGGGACCACGAGCGAAGCCAGAATCAAGGTAACTGTCAAACCCAAGGAACAAATCGAGCCTGAGCAGCCTGAGCGTCCGGGACAGCCTGAGCAGCCTGAGCGTCCGGGACAGCCTGAGCAGCCAGAGCAACCGGAGCAACCTGAGCAGGGTCAGGACCAGCCCCAGGTCGTTCCTGGAGGGCAGGCGACCCCCACGCCGGGAAACGGTGATGGGGCCAGACAGACTCCTAATCCGCAGCCCGGTGGTTCTCCCGCGGATGTCAATGCGACCAACCCGGTGCCGCAGTTGCCGGTTCCTCAGTTCCCCAGCAGAGGCGCAGATCCCTCGGCCGCCCTGAATACTGGGGGTTCTCCGGCGCAGCGCTCCAATCCCGGGGGCGCTTCGGAGAGATCCAGAGGTTCGGCGCCCGCGTCTCCGAACCCGCTCGCCCTGGGGACGGTAAACAGGCCTTCCGCACCGGAGCAGGATCCCGACCCCACAACGCCTCGCCCCGCATCTCCGAGCGCTACCCCGCGACCGTCGACGACGGCCGGCCCTCGCAAGTCGCCGTCGGCATCGAGCTCTCCGACTCCCAGTAAGACTCCGGTGACTAGCGATCAGGATGACGCCCGGGCCTCCGGCGGGCACAAAGAGAGCGATGATGGCGAGGGCTGGGGACTGTGGCCGTGGATTATCACCCCGTTGGCTCTCGGCGGTACGGGTGCCGCCGTGGCCGCCGGTGTGGCCAGCCGCAAGCGCCACACCACCAGGACGGGGATCTGATTCGGCTGGTGCCGCATCTTTTTTATCACAAGCAGCTGATCATTTGTGATCAAGAAGGGTGCGGAGAGGTCCATGCCCGGTATTGCCGCCTTTCGCTGCATCCCACTCCGCTTTGAAGCATTCCGACCGGCCCCGGTACCTCCAGGAGGAACGTGTGCACGATCTTCTTCTCTTCTCCAATCCCTGGGGTCCCACCATCGTCACTCTCATTGTCCTCATCGTCATAGCCGCCCCCACCCTGGCGCTGACCCGCGCCTACCGTCGCGCGGTCACCCGCCGTCTCGCCGTCACCGAGGATCTCGAGGCCAGGACAGTCCTGACCGAGGGGCTGACCCGGGCCTGGAGCGTCACTGCCAAAACGGTCGCCATCACCGTCGTCGTCGCGACCCTGTCCACCATCTTCCCGGCCGCCGCCACCAGGAGCTGGGGAATCGGTGCGCTCATGCTGGTCGCCGCCGCGGGCAGCGCCTGGTGGTGGAGGACCCGGATGGTGTGGACCCGTGAATGCGAGTACCTCATGGGACCCGAGGATTGATCCCCGACTTTTCGGAGCCGCGGGGGATGCAAACCTTCCCCTCTCGCCTGCGGGGCCTTTACCGGTCGGTCAGCGCCTACGCTGAGGCCATAAGAGCGATCTGCTGACCAGGAGGCGACTGACCGATGTTCGGCGACGACGACGAGGCCAAAGTCGACCGCGTCATGTCCGAGTACTCCTATCGTCGGGAGAGCGACGACATGTGGGACAACCTCATCCTCTACCTGTTCTACGCGGCGGTGGCCGTCGTGGGGATCCTCGCCCTTCTGGGATGGCTCGACCACCAGCTGGGATGGCACATGAAGGACCAGTTCGTCGCCTGGCTCAAGGGCGCGGTGCAGATCAAGGCGATGAGCGCCGGGTACTCGATCCTGCCCTGAGAGATTCGCGCCGCGCCTCATCGGGGGCGCAGCTACACCCACTCCGAGGGGATCAGGCTGCCGCCCGTGTAGTGGCCGATGGGTCCGCGCATCGGGTCCGGCGTAGGGGCGTCCTCTATGGCATCTATGAGGAGCTTCGCCACGTCTTTCTGCGCATCGATGTTGATGCGGTGACCTCCTTGGGGAGATGTGGCGACGGGTAGATTAAATATTCCCTAGTGATTACGGGGGTTGAAGGTGAGAAATATAATCCTCGCTCCTTGTTTAATGAGCTGAGTCATGTATTTGTGTGTCAGCCGCCCGTGGTAGGTTTCGCGTGTTTTGTTTTTGGTGATGAGCAGTATTTTGGCGCCGCGGGAGTTTTTGAGGATGAGGGTGCTGATGACGGGGGTGCGGGTGCGGACCTTGCGCTGCTAGGGTTTGGTGGTAGGCGCCTTCCCCAAATGGATCTGGGACTGGTGCTACACCATGTCGCGACCCGACATGCGTCCCAGGGTCTATCAAAGAATGTCTTGGCCTTGTCTCGCTCCTGGATCCCGATTCTCTGCAGATCCGTATCGAGATCGTGGCGCATGCGCTCCTCGCCCGGGGTTAGGTTGTGTGAATAGATGGCTAATGAGTATGTGAAGTTCCTCTCATTGTCTCGGCGAAGAACCTCTTACAATGAATTCCCAGATATGTGTGAGCCAATACCCTCTCGGAACTTCTGCGCTCCTCCGGAGTTCCCCTCGTTAAGGAACAGTTGTCCTATTTCCAATTGATGTACTTTTTAGGTACGCTGGCTCCTCGGTCGAATGTTTTTTGTAAGGAGTGGAGTCGGGGGTTATTCTATTCCACTAGAAGATCTAGTGGGTTTGGTGTCGGCTTGCAGCTGTGTAGGTGTATTTCTTTTTATGGTTTTTAATCTTGTGTGCGTTTGGAGTATCGTAGTTTATGGTATGCGTTTGTGATTTGGAGTAATATGTTTCTCTGAGTCTTTCGAGGATTGATTTCAAAAGTTGGCGTTGCTGTTCCAGATAGAACTGATCCCGGGCGTATTCTTCACTGCTTTTGAAAGTTCTGATTGACGGGAAGAAGGGGAAGGACGGGATGTCGGAGCGATCGGGATGCTTACGGCCTGAGGGACTGGTTCCCCTTTTCCTCCTCTGAGAGTCTGGTGGCCGGATCCATTCCCCCAACGTGCTGGTTGTATTGCGCTTCGCCTTCTGATGCGGAGAAGCCGATCCAGCCCTCCCAGTCTTCTAGACGGCCTCACAGCGGATCTCCTCCAGCATGCTCGCCGCGGCGATGACGGGAATGCCCGGTCATCCAGCAGTGCGCTGTCGATGCGGGTGTGGCGCAGGTGGGCGATGACGTGGGCCAGGCGCCCCTCCGGATTGAGGGGATTGACCTTCCAAGGGGCGGCCTCCTGCAGGAGAGGGGGCAGGCAGACGTGCATTCTCTTGGCCGTCAGGTCTTCGATCATTCGTTGTCGGTGGAATCGCCGCCTCCGGGCGGAGATGCGGGAGCGGCTGGTTGCCGGTCGGACATGGCGAGCCTTCGGTGAGCGGGCGCGGATCTGGTTGTCAGCTGTTTCGGCTTATTCTGCTTGGTATGAGCTCTGGATGGGTACTGACTCTGACGCCCGCCGCCGCGCGCACTGGGGCCGAGAGGCTGGGACTGGGCCCTGATGGCTTCATGGAGCTGACCGGTGAGATTCTGTCCGTCTGCGATGTGGAGACGCGCGTGGGCAGCATGAGGGATTCCGAGAGGGACCGGCTCCCCGAGTGGTTCTTCGTCCTCCAGGACCTTCCCTCCACCGGAGTCGTCATTCCGGAGGTTCATGTGCCCATGACGCTGGAGGTGGCTCTGGCCTGTGCCGAGCGTGGGGTCGAGGTGGATGCCTGGCTGGTGTCGTTCCAGGAGGCTCTGCGCGTGGTGTGGGGGCGCGGTGTGAGGGTGTTCCTGGACCGGGCCGGTCGGGGGAGCTCCTGAGTCCCGTGAGGCCCTACAGGGCTGAGGCGCCCCCCGACCTCGGCTGAACCGCTTCCGGGGCTGCCGCGGGGGTCTATCCCTCGGCGCTCGTGCCGCTGTCCGTGGGGGCGGTCGTCTGGTCGCCGTTGCCGGTTGTCGCACCTTCGTTGGGGGTCTGTGGCGTCGGTTGTTCATTGCCATAGGGGACGGGGGAGTCCGATGCCTCCGGTGCTGGGATCTGGGCGGTGGATCCGGATACGGACTGGTAGGCGGGCACTGGTTCGGAAGCGACCAGCCACTTCGTTCCCACGTGCTTCATCTGCATCTCGTAGGTGACTGTTCGTGTTGACGTGGATCCGGTCACCGTCCAGGTGACTTCGACGGTGGCCAGGGCGGTGTCCGCCTTCCCCTTGTTGTCGACCAGGAGCTTGACGTCGCCGATGGTGGGGGGCGGGGTGGACTCCATGGCTCCCCCCAGGCCGACCGTGGTGAACCCGTCGACCGTGTATTGGGCGAGGGTGGCGTCTTCGGAGGCAGCCCAGGCTGCGAAGAATGAGGGGTAGAAATCGGCTGCAAGGGTGTTGGCGGTGTCGTCGTCCTCCTTGGCGTCGGACTTGACCGATGGGAGTTTGGGCAGGCCCGTGCGCGCTGCGCAAGCCGTCGGCGTGGGGAGAGCGGACAGTGTGAAGGCCCATGTGGTGTCGGTGCCGTATGTGCTGGGTTTGTAGGCGAAGGTGGGCACGGCCATGCATCCCCACTTCCCCTCAGAGGTCTGGTAAGCGGCTGTGACGACGGCGTGGGAGCCGTCGATGATGCGGGGCTGGGGGTTGACGGAGACGAACGCCACCTGCTGGTGCCCTTTGCCGTTCCATCCCGCCATTTCGTCCATTCCGGAGGAGAGGAACTGGCTGACCTGGTTGGCGTAGTCATCGCGCGAGGCCTCGTCGTAGGTTCCCATGACGCGGACGACCTGCCCGGCCCACTGGACCGCTTGTCCCGAAGGGAACCCGGCTCCCTGTTTCTCGAGCTGGTTGGCGACCTCTGCGGACACGTCGTTCTTCGTGACCGATTGGGATGCGATGATCAGAGACAGCATGGAGAAGGCCGTCGTGGCCGCAACCAGTGCGAGGAGGAAGATCGCGTACTTGCGCCTGCCGCCGTAGATCTGGGCGCGTCGTAGCGTGGAGGACAGGGACGATTTTCCGTCCTTGCCGTCCTTGTTCTTCGAGGCGGGGGTGAAGAAGCGCTTGATCGCGCCCGCCAGACCGTTCTCCTGTCCGCCCTTCTCGTCGTCCTCCTCTCTCGCGTTCCGGATCTCCTGGGCGGGATCCTGCTTCTTCTTGCGGAAGAACCCGGTCTTCTTCTCCTTCTTCCCGGGGGCGGGTTGCTGGGGCATGGGCTGCTGCTGGGACGCGCCCTGCTGCTGGAGGTATGCCATGGCCGCGGCGAGTGCTGCGGGGTCGATCTGCGAGGGGTCGGGTCCCCCGTGTGGGGGCGTACTTGCGGGGGGCTGGGTCATGGCTTCCCTTTTCTCGTCTTGCGGTCGTCTCCTGACCACTGCCGCGGTTCTTGGGCGTGCTCAGTCGTCGTCGACGACAGGCGCCCACGGTGAGGCCGGTGGGTGGTTCTGCTGGACGGGTCTGCTGGATCCATCCTGGACCGGTTCGTTGCCGGGGGCGGTGGCGGCGGTGGCGGCGGTGGCCTTAGGGCGCGGTGGGACTGGCGGCGGACTGCCGGCGCGCCTGGAGGTGGAGAACCTGGGAGCCGGGGTGTAGGAGGTGCCATCCTCTTCCTGGCCGGGGCGATCGTACGAGGAATCCAGGGAGGCGAACCCGTCGTAATCCCACGGCTCGGGCGGTGCCGGCCGGTCGGGCAGCTCGGGCGGCGCAGGTTGCTCCGATGCGGTGTGCGTGGAGGGTGCCGGTGCGGTGGGCAGTGGTGTCCAGACGGCGTTTGTGACGGCGGCGTTATTGGACGTGGCGTTCGTCAAATGGTTCTCCTGTGCCGTGTTGGCGGCCTCGAGCATCACCGAGGGAGGGACGATGGCGACGATGGGGATGTCGTAGTTGAAGTACTTCTCCCAGCCTTTGCGCAGTCGTGGATGGTCGGTCCACTGCCTTGGTGTGGCGGGGACCCTGTGATCGGGGTCGACTTCCAGATTGGGGATGGATCGGAACCAGATGTAGGCCTGGTGATTGGGGAGGTTCTGGAACTCTCCGGGGTCGACGAGGGGGTGCCCGGGCTCGACGGTGCGCTGCTTGCTCCGTCCGATCGTCTGCTTCTCCCCTCCGACGGCTGCCGATGCCTCTCCCTGGCGTTTTTCTACCTCGATGAGACCGAATCCGGAATTGGCCGAGAGTTGCTCGGCGGAGGCGATGTCGTCGCTGCGCAGGGCGATGATGGTGGAGGCGTTCCCCAGGATCGCGGTTTGGACGCTCTGGGGCCAGGCCGATAGCTGTTGGGTGGCGAGCCATACCCACATGCGGGCCTCTCGGGCCTGTTTCAGGAGGGTCTCGACGACGACCGCTTTGTCTCCCAGGGCGGAGGCCTCGTCGATGAGTATGACCATGGGTTCTCCTCCAGCCGTTCCTCGCATGCGTACCTGCATGACGGAGGTAAGGTGCTGGAGGATGAGCGTGCCCACTCCCTTGACGACAGATTCGTTGGCCGCGGAGATGGACACGTATCCGATCGCGCCCGAGGCACTGATCTGGGTGGGGTCGAAGACGGTTCGTCCGGGGTGGTGGCTGGCTGTGCTGAGGTTGGGGGCCAGCGGGTCCGCGATGTTCTGGAGTTGGGACTTCAGACCAGCGAGGTCCTTGTCCGTGATCGTGTGTCCGATGGCCCGGGTGAGGTGGTCAGCCGCGGGGGCGTTGGTACGGGAGACCTTCTTGATGGCTGATTTGGCTTCGGCGGTGCTGCACATGCGCAGGAGGAAGTCCATGGTGGACTCGCCGTTGCTGAGACCAGTGTGTTCCAGGAGGCGAAAGCAGAAGCGCAGCCATCCCTGTGCGACGCTGGTGTAGTAGGAGGCTGCGCCTTCGGTTGTCATGTCGAAGCACGACAGCAGCATGGATGCCTTCTCCTCGGGGGTTCCAGCCCAGTTGAACGGTTCGTAGAAGGCGGGTTCCTCCCCAGGCACCGGGGTGCCGACCTGAAGGGCGATGAAGGGCTTTCCCGCCGCGAGGGCGGCGGCCCTGACCGCTTCGCGGGTCTTGGCCGAGGCCTTGAAGTCGACGACGATGCTTCCCCATCCGCCTCCGACGACGGGGTAGTAGATGACCGGGTAGGAGGCCACGGTCTTGCCGGAGCCGGTGGCTCCGACGATGACTCCATGGCCGAGCTCATCGGCGGGGCGCTCCACGATCTGGCCGGCGCGGTACCCCTCCCACGGCAGGGAGTGCCCTTCGACGTAGCCGAATCTGACGTAGAGGCCGGATGGGGGCGTACCAGCGCGTCTTGTGAACATCTTCGGTTTCATGCTGGTTTCTGCTCTTTTCCTATTCCGTGGCGTCCTGGATGTCGGCGGTCGCTAGCTCGTCGCGGGCGGCCTGCTTGGATCGTTCGAGGGAGCGCAGCCCTGTTCTGGGCGCTTGGAGGAACTTCTCCTGGGACAGGTCGATGCCTGCGCCGCGTCCGAGCGCGAGCAGTCCGCCGATGACCAGTCCGGGGGCGGAGTACCAGATTGATCCGATCAGCCAGATGAATAGGGCCAGGGGCCAGTTCGGGGTTCCGCGCAGGGCGTGTCCGAGTGCGACGAACATCGATCCGAAGGGGATGACTCCCACTGCCGCCGAGGCCGCCCATAGCAGGATTCCGATGGCGAGCGCGATCAGGGGGCGCCTTTTCCAGGTGTCGTTGTTTCGTAGGAATATCAGGGGCAGTCCCGCTGCGATGGCCGCGCCCGGGGGACACAGGACGAACAGGACCAGGATCATCGGTGTGACCGACTTCCAGGATGTGAATGGTCTTGTCGTCATCTCCCGGATCGCGAATCGTTCCACTCTCCGATAAGGGTAGGCGTTGAGCATCAGTGGACCCTTCCGTCGAAGCGCATCGATGCGCTCTGCATGTTCTGTTCCATGCGCAGAGCGCCGAGCATTCTCTTTCCCACGGCCGAGGGCTCACCTTTGCTGTTGAGCAGGGGGGAACCGTCCAGGCCGATGCCGGGAAGCCCCACCCATGAGGTGGTTCGTCTCAGGTAGCCGTCTTGCTGTTCCCGCGGCGGCGGCTCTCCCCAGTGCTGGACCGTCTCCACGAGCGTGGGCGTCGTCGAGGTGTCTGCTATCTCCCCGGCTTTGAGAAGGTCGGTGTAGGCCTGACGCACCCGGTTCCGGATCGGTACACGGTCGCACAGGTACCAGATGGCGTCGACGTGTGGGTCCTCGGTGTAGGTCAGCAGCTTCTCCCTGTAGTCGCGTATCGGTCGCGACATGACTCGTTCCACCTCGATGGCGGTGAAGGATGCGCGGCCGGAGGAGCTGGTGTGCAGGATGGCCAGGTCCGGGCGCTTCGATCGGGGCAGCCCGTCTCGCTCCTGTCCGGTGCGCTTGGCCTTGAACAGGGATGTGGGGACCTCCTGGGTGAGGCCGTCGCGGAACGTCTGTCCTGATGTGGTCTCTCTTTCCGAGAGAATTGTGAGCCCGAATAACGACTCGATCTGGAACCCGATGTCTGCGGAGTCCCATATGTGCCCGGCTTTGAGAACCGATGGCTCCGTGGCGATGCTATAAGGGGCGTGCATGTACTCCTTCCCGGTTCTCGTCAGCCACCACCCGGTGGTGACACGTCCTGGTTCCCAGGATCTGAGACGGGTGACGAGTCCTTCTTTGAATCCGGGGATTTCGACCTTGGAAAGACGCGACATCCGGGTTCTCAGGTTCGACAGGTATGTCGAGGCTTTTTGTCCTTTCGAGCCGTCGGGCATGGGATTGAGGGGGGATCCCTTGGGAAGCCTGTCATTGGACATCATGACGGCCCATGCGGCCCATCCCTTGTCCATTCGTCCGAGGTGTTCGTCGGTGAGTGAGTACCAGCGGGCGATCCACTCGAGATGCTGGTGGTCGCGGTGCGTGATCGTCATTCCTCGGCGTCGGCCGCCGACGGTCGTCATCATTCCGGGTGTGTCCAACTGTGTTTCTCCGTCGTCCTGCCCTGGGGTGCGGCCTGTGCGTCCCGGTGCGCCTTCGGAGGGCTGCACCTGTCGAGATCGTAGTGGCCGTGCTGCGACGAGGGGGTGCTGCGCGGCCTGCGGGGTGCATATGGCGGGACGTGCGTGCCCTTGCGCCAGGTTCTACGCCAGGGGTCATGCCGGGGCCTACGCTGGCGCCCCATGGGTGGGTAAGGTCCGCCTAAGTATGCGATCATCCGTTGGTGCTGCTGGAAAGGACGGGGCATGACGGCCTGTACCAGCGGCGCGGTTTTCTATGGGTTCCCGTTTGAGTTCGCCCCTTCTCCTACTTCTGCCGGTCGGTGGGGCCTTGCTGTCGAGTCCGGTGTTCGATTCCTCCTGGTGCGGTCACTCCGACCGGTGTCCCCTTGGAGCTGGGCTCTTGCTCCGGCCTTCAGTTAGTGAGTAATGGGGTTATTCTGTATTGGTTTTGCTGTGTTGATTGTTGATGCTGCGGGGTCCTATCGAGATGAGAAATGGTGTGTTGAATGTTGTCGCGACGCTGGGTGCAATGACTTCTCATCGTCGTGGGATTGATCTCGGACTCACTGCCGCGGTCCTGTTCTGGATCGTGGTGTGGGGCGGCTTTATGGTGGGGGTCGGGTGGTTCGTACTCGGGGTTCTGCCTCGTCTAGGGCGTCGTGGTGCTCGTGCGGTGCAGGTGGGGGTGACGACCGCTGCCGCTGCGAAGGGGAAATCGGTTGGGGCGGGGTATGCGCCTGCATTCGGCCAGCCCAGGACGGGGCAATGGGTGGATGCGCACCCGTTGGGGCGCTGTCCTCGAAGTGCGCCCAGGCACGGGTCAGACGGATTGTGCCAGTACTGTTCGTGGGCGCGTATTTCGGGGGTTCCCGGGCCGTGGGGGAGGGGGATGGCGATTGTCTCGCCCGTGGGGTGGGATGCTTATATCGAGAGAGTTCTAGATGTTACGGGAACGCCCTGGTTGGACGGTACTCAGGATGCCTGGGGTGTGCCCAGAGTGATGCCCGGGGAACTGGGGTGGGAGGAGGAGTCTTCCTGGCTGGCGCAGGTTGAGGCCGCCGGTGGGCAGGTCTTCTGGCCCGTGGATGGATGAGGCGGCTCTTCGGGGCGTGCACCCTGTTCGCCGGTTCGGGGTGGATGTTGCATAAACGACCGGTTTAGGACATGTTGTGCCTGGTCGGTGACACGCCGACTGCTGAGTGTTCAAAAGCCGTGTTCAAAATACTCTCCACGTCCGCCGTGAGGAGCTGTGCCCGTGCATCATGGGGGCGTGGTCATCATCGGATACGCCCGCGTCAGTACGCGGGAACAGCAGCTCGCGATGCAGATCGATGCTCTGAAGAGCGCCGGTTGCACCAAGATTCTTACCGATGTGGCGTCCGGGGCTGTCTCGGCTCGGCCTGGTCTCGACCTGGCTCTCGACGCCCTCGGAGAAGGCGATACTCTTGTCGTGTGGCGTCTTGATCGTCTTGGTCGCTCTCTTTCCCATCTGGTGTCGACAGTCGACGACCTTGCCGCTCGGGGCGTTTTCCTGCGCAGCCTGCATGAGGCCATCGATACGACGACTGCGGCGGGGCGTCTGACTTTCGCTATCTTCGCTTCCTTGGCCGAGTTCGAGCGCGAGCTCATCACTGAGCGCACTATCGCCGGTCTTGAGGCTGCTAGGACCAGAGGCGCTCCTATCGGTCGCCCTACCGTGTGGACCCCGGAGAAGGACGCCGCGGCCACTGCGATGCTCTCCAGTGGGGCTACGGTCACCCAGATGGCCAAGGCCCTTGGGGTCTCCCGAGCCACTATCTACCGACACGTCATTCCGGATCGGTAATGCTCGGCGTACCCTGCGGACTCTTCTACAAGAGGTACCTAGATCCTTTCACTCAGGAGCTCCACCGGGACGGCCCGCGCATCCCGGTCAAGGGACATCAAGAGATATCAAAGGGCTGATGGAGGCGTCTGTGGTGGTCGTGGTTGTGTCAGGGGCAGCGCCGTCTCGGCAACGTCGTTGCTCCGTGTGGTCCGGTACCAGCGTGTTGGAGACGATCCCATCGTCCTACTGGGCGAACAGAACCACATCCATGACATCATGATTCTATGGAGTCGTCATCTGTTGCACCCTTTGAATACGGGTGGGTGTCATGGCCTGGATCCTGCTGATAGTGGCAGCCCTGGCCGCGGCGGCGAGTGTCGATGCTCCCTCGCTTGGATACAAGGCCGCTTCGGTCGCGATCATGCTGGGAGCCTGCGCGGCCTCCGTCTATCTGGCGGACGGACCGCTATGGGGGCCGGTAGTCGCCGCTGCTGTCGGAGCTGGTACGGGCTTGATCGTCTCCGCGCTTATCGGGGGCTCCTCGTCGGACCGGGGATCGTCGCGGGGCTGATACGGCCAAGGTACCTCGGGGGCGCGTCTTCGGCGCCTCCATGCTCTCCTTAGAGCGTGGGCTCGGTCGTTTCCGCATGGTGGTGCCGGTGCGGGTGCCCTAGGGTGGTTGCGGACCTGTTGTCGAAGCCCCCTTAACCTCTTGTTCCTCATACGGGGGGTGGATTGGAGCGGATCGTGGCGAACGGATTCGGCGGCTTGCCGTCCTGGGCCAGGGGAGGGCGGGCTTCCGGTGCCCAGAACGCGGGGGCTCCTGCTCCTGCGTTCCAGGGGAATCCTGCGTTCCAGGGGAATCCTGCATTTCAGAACAATCCCGCGTTCCAGGGGATGCAGACTCCTGCTCCGGGGCCGGTTCCGGCTGTTCCCGACACGGAGGTTTGGGGCGACGACACTCCGGTGTTCCACGACCAGGGATCAGTCGTGCTCTCCGAGTGCGGGCCGCAGAAGCGCCCTAACGGAGAGACCTATTTCCCTCGTCGTATCGGTAACTACGAGGATGTGGCCTGGATGCGTCACTGTCGCCAGGAGCGTCAGCACGTTCTGTTCTTCGGTCCTCCCGGGACGGGGAAATCGGCCTTGTCGGACGCTTCCTTTCCCGACGGCTTCGAGATGCTCGTGTGTACGGCCGACACCACCGAGGCCGACATCGTCGGCGGCTACATTCAGGATCCCTCGAACCCGATGACCTTCCTGTGGGCCAACGGACCTTTCCTGCGGTCCCTGGAGAGAGGGGTCCCCTTCATCATCGAGGAGATCGCGTTGGCCGATCCCCGTGTGCTCTCCGTGGTCTATCCGGCGATGGATGGGCGCTCCTACGTCGAGGTCCCCTCCAACCCATCGCTGGGGAAGATCCCGGTCCCCACGGGATGGAACGTGGTGGCCTCCTACAATCCGGACGTCCCCGGGGCATCTATGAGCGACGCCCTTCTGGACCGCTTCGATCACAACGTCGAGGTAACCACCGACTGGGATCTGGCCGCCGGTCTGGGCGTGGACGCCTCTATCATCCGGGTCGCCCAGGATCTCGACCAGCGGCGCCGCTCAGGGGAGATCGGCTGGTCCCCGCAGCTGCGCTCCCTATTGTCCTACCGCGATGCGGCGGCGAGCTTCGGCTACCAGTACGCCCTATCCAACCTGGTCTCCAAGACGCCGAAGATGTACAGGCCGGTCGTCGTTTCCGCCATCGAGCGGGTATTCCCCGGTAAGGCCGCAGTACGGGACAAGAACGGTGGATCTGAGCCGATCCTCCTGGGACTGGGACCCCGTTACAGCTGACCCCCGTCATGATGCCGAGGCAGCATCGTCCGACGGCTTCCGGGGTTAATTGGTCAGCGGGAGCCGGTTAGGGCCTGTTGCCCCGACGTCCGTCGGCTGGTCGGGTCTCTGCGCCTGTAGGGTTCTGACTATGAGCGCCGAGAGGTCTGTCACAGCTGTCTCTACGCCTGCTGCACTCGTGGACGCGCATGCCCGTGAGCGTGAGGCCCTGGGGGATCTCGTACCCGAGCTGCTGGTGATGAGGGATCGTGAACGGGGTTCCACGGGATCCACGTTCTACGCCGCCACCCTGGCCGCGCTGGTGGACCATCGGTGGCCGGTCACTGCGCTGGCTCGGATCGTCGGCGAGGACTACGCGAGTATTCAGGGGCGTCTGGCCGACCCCGGTGCCCGCCCCGGGCTTCTTCCCGTCAACACGGTCGTGCCCGACTACCCCGAGCAGATCCTCATGGACATGCGGGCCGCGCGGAGGGGGCCGCTCATGAACCCGGCGGTGGCCGACTTCGTGCGTCGCTTGGACTCCGTGGTCAACGGGAATCGCGACCGTTTCTCGAGATTCGGGGGCCGGGAGGAATTGTTCGACGCGCTTGCCGGTACCTACACGCGTGACGGCCTGCTCGGGATCGGGGCGGAGGCCATCCGCCGCGAGTATGACCGGGGCGTCGCCAAAAGCGCGCTGGTCAACGGCCTGGGACGGACCTACACCGCCCTGGGAAGGCGCATGAGGATGCGTCTCGAACCCGTCAACGGATGGGTCGTCCTCCACGGCCCCGAGGATGACCCCGAAGAGTTGCGGCGTCGCTACGTGTTCCGGCGGGATGCGGTCGACTATCGCGGGAGGACGAGCGCTCCGCACGTCCCGGGGAGGCCGGTGCGCCTCGACGAGGTCCCCACATCCCCATACCCCGCCGGCAGCGACCCTTTCCGGATGATGCGGGCCGGCGTCTGCTAGTTTCCCGCGCACCAACGGGGCCGCTCGGTCGATTCCGCTTCCGGGACGATCACCGATGTCATCGTTCTTCATAGAGAGAATCTCTGATATCGGAAAATCGAAGTATTATAGTTTTTCCATTTCACAGTACCATGGTGTCATCATGTGATTGTACTGATCATGCGGTTCTTGACGGCTCCGGGACACCTCGAGTCTCCTGACCGCGCCGGGGCGATTCCCTGTCGACGGGTTTTGTAGATCGTGCTGCGGACTCGGGAAGGGGTCAGCTGATGGTCCCGTCCTCGGCGAGGGTGAGGCCGTGGTACTCCAAGAGCTTGTGGGTGGCGGCCTTCTGATCATCGGTCGTCGGGTCGCCGGCCATGGCGGTGATGGCTCTCTCCATCCAGTCGCGCAGGCTGGTTCCGGCCTCTTTCGCCTTGCGGACGGCTACTGAGGTGATGGTGGGGTCGATGCGCACGGTGAGCGCGTCCCGGGGCGGTTTGGAGGGGACGTGCCCCGACCTGTCCAGGGTGATGCCGTAGCGCTTCGGGTTGAGCACCATGTCCTCGCGGATGGGCCGCGGGTAGGGCGGGATGATGCTTTTACGGGGGGCCTTGTCCCGCCCTCCGGCCAGGTGGGCGTCGAGCGACAGGTTGATCCATCGGGATCGCAGGAGGGGTAGGCCTGCGTCGATCCAGTCGGCCCTGCGGGCCCTGTCGACCTTCTCCTGGGTGGAGAGGGGCCAGCTGATCGACTGGTGGATGGCCGTCTCGTTGCGTTCGCGGCTGATACCGGCGGCGAAGATGGACGCCCTCGTCTGCGGGTCCCAGGAGGCGGCCTCCTCGAGGGTGAGGACGATGAAGTCGTCCAGGCTCATGCCGCCCGCGGCGGCCTCGGAGCGCGCCGCTCGGTAGATGGAGGACTGGATGTTCGCGCTGATGCGCGTCCGTTCCCTGTGGGGCGTCGGGGTCCTGGAATCGTCCGTGGTGGTACGCATTGCGAGAGGCCTTCGCTGGGTGGTGGATGAGGGGATCTGTTCCCCTTATGCCTTTATTGGGACAGGTTACACCAATTTTGCTCATAAAGAGTCAACCATTTAGGTGTAAACCGTGTATGCACTTAGTTTACTGTTTTGTTATGTGCGAGCTGAGTGTTGATCGCCGTCCACACGGCGTTGAAGGACGCTTCCGGACCCTGCACGCCCTGCCTATTGAGGGCGGTTCGGGCCTGAATGCTGCCGGGGGCTGCCAGGATGATGGCCACGAGCTTGTTCTCGGGGGTGGTGACGGTGATCCTCGCTTGATCGGTGAGGCTCCCGTCGGTCCCGGCAATCGGCGCCCATGAGGCGACCAGGCCGGCGGACCTGGCCCGTTCCCCCACCTCCCTGTAGATTCCGGCGGCTCTGGCGCGGTTGAGCGGGTGGGTGTCGAGGTAGTCCTGACCGAATCGTCCGTGCTCGGTGGGGTCGGGGGAGGGGCCAGTGTGATCGGGGCAATACAGGGCACCGTTCCTCGGGCATGTGTAGTCCCCCTCGGCCCGGCAACCGTTGTAGGCGCATCGGGGCGATCCAGAGAGGGAGGCCGGCACCTCCCCGGCGTGCGGGAGGGACGCCCAGTCGTCGGGGGAGGTGTCGTCATCGCTGCTGACGGGTCGGGGAGTCGAGGGGAGCGCGTCCTCGGGCTGGGGTTGTTCCCATGCATCGGGGACTCCGTTGTTGTCGAGGTCCTCCATGGCTGCGATGCGCACGCGGGCGGCGTCGCCGTCGAACATACCGGCTCCCGGCTGCCGGTTGCGGGGCAGGTATCTGTCGAGTGTGCCGGTGTTGCTGTTCCCCCCGAACCAGTACGCCTGGAATCTCTTGACAGGTTGCCCCGTGGCCATCTGCACGTAGCAGCGTCCCGGGATGGGGTGCTCGATCACCTCGCCGCTGGGGGAGATGGATCTGCGGGTGGTGGGCATGTAGGGCATCTCGCTGCCGGCGACGCTGAAGAACCCCTTGCAGGCGACGTCGTCGAGGCGGCCGGCCATGATGCGTACAGGCGCCATGCGGACGCGGGTGGAGCCGATCTCGGTCATCTTGGCCTCCTGGGAGATGATGATGACGTGGATGCCGACGTTCCTGGCCTTGCGCTCCCACAGGCTGGTCATGAACAGGATGTGCGCCCGGGCTGCGTTGTCCCGCTTGATCTGCTCTGCCTCCCGGCCCTGAGCGGTCTCCTTGCCGGTGTGGTCGAGGAACTCGTCGAGGACGACGAGTACGGGCGAGAGCCGGTGGGCGGCCTTGACTGCGTCGGGAAGCTCCAACCAGTTGGAGCAGTCGCTGTAGGAGGCCAGGACCTCCTGCCTGCGCCTGTGCTCGTCCTCGATGAGGTCGCAGTGTGAGGCCATGACCTCGAATCCGCTGATGTCATCGCCCTCGGCATTGGTCCCATCGGCGTTGCCCCGGGAGCACAGGACTCCGGGGCGACCCGACCACCTGCTGGCTAGGGGACCCTTGGGATCCAGGATATGGGCGCTGCCGTGGAGGGCGGGGTCCCACGGCATCGTCTTGAGGACGTTCTGGGCGATGATCGGCTCGATGGCGGTGGTCTTCCCCGCACCGGTCGCCCCGACCACCAGCGCGTGGTTGGAGGGGTTGACCAGATCCAGTCGCTGGACGCTGTCGGGGTGATCGATCGACTCCCCGATGTAGAAGCCCATGGGGTTGTCGTTGTCGACGTCGCCGTTCCATATCGCTGAGACCGGGTAGCGGGCGGGGCTGACGATGGCCCCGGATCCGTTCGGCTTGCGGGCGACGTGCCAGCCGGAGCGTCGTGGGTACTTAGCGGTCAGGTTGGCCTCGAACTCGGTCCACGCCTTGTTGTCCGTCACCGACAGGTCGCCGGGGGCCATGACCTCGAAGACCCTGGGGATGATCGGGGTCCCGTCCCTGGTGGTGTCCCACTCGATGACCCTGACCGCCTTCCATCCGGTTGTCAGGTTCAGCCAGGTGGCCAGGCTCATCAGGGCCCCCTTGGTGCGCGGGTAGTGAAGGGTGGCAGCGGCGATCCGGCGAATCCCCTCGGCGGCTCCCCGCTGCATCTGGGTCAGGAACCTCTGCCGTCCCCCGATCACGCCCCACCACACGGCCACCGGGAGCAGGGATCCCGCGGGCCGCAGCCACCCGTCCGGGGCCACGGGGGAGAAGGGCAGGAGCACGACGGCCGCAAGGGCCAGTGCGGTGATGGCCCACTGCGCGTATCTCCACCACCGGTTGTCTCGGTAGATGATCGCGTCCGCCCAGCCCCGGGCGCGCCCGGAGACCAGGGGCGGCAGGAGGGGGCGGGCCTTGGCCCTGGCCTCCTTGGCCCCGGCGCCCTTGGCGCGTGCGCGCTGGTAGCGCACCACCTGGATGATCGGGTGGGAGACGGGAACGGCCAGCAGGGAGGCGATCCACACAGCCAGTCCGGGACGACCGATCACATAGGCGGGGGCCAGAACCAGTGCAGCGGCGCACAGCACCCATACCGCGGGCATGAGGGTCATTGCGATCCAGCGCTGACGCGCCCGTTTGCCCTCCTCTGCCCCATCCGTTCCGGTACCGGCGACCTGACGGGATGCCGCCTTCGTCTTGCTCAGGAGGGGGAGGGTGCGCATGTTCTCCACAGTAGGGCACCCCCCAGACCTCTTATCCGGTGCCTCTGCAGGGATCGCGCTAGCGGGGGCGCGCGCTTGGATAGGGTCGAATCCGCTCGGTCCGCCAGGGACCACGAGGAAGGGGGCTCCGACATGATGGGCTACGGCCACGCCGCTATGGGGGCGGCCGGTTTCCTCGCTCTGACCTCGTCCAGCTCCCTGGCGCTGGGGATCGCGCCCCAGCCCCTGCCTGTCGTGGCCGCCGGCGCCCTTCTGACCGCCGGTGCAGCCCTACTGCCCGACCTCGACCACCACGACGGCACGATCGCCAGATCCGTGCCCGCCGTTCGGATCCTTGGGGTCACCCTCGTGCCCAGCCCCACCCAGGCGATGGCCGCCCGCATCGAGCGGGCTTCCGGCGGTCACCGCCACCTGACCCACTCCCTGGTCGGGATCGGCGCCGCCACCGCGGCCGCGGCTGGCCTGACCCTCCTGCACCTGCCGGCCTCCTGGGCCGCGGCACTGGCCAACCGCGCGGGATGGGTACTGAGCCCCGAGCAGATCGGCCGCGGCCGCGGTGTCGACGTTGGCGTCGTCCTGGCCGCGGCCCTCCTGACCGCCTTCGCCGCCAAGGCCCTGCGCATGACCAAGATGGCCGGCAACGACGTCGGGGCGGTGCTCATGCGCACCTGGGTCGGACCCTGGGTGGCGGGGGCGTTAGTGGGCGTTTACACCGGCGTCTTCCTCGACACCAACCGCTTCGTCCTCCTGCCCGTAGTCGTGGCCCTAGGAACCTTCATCCACTGCCTCGGAGACACCCTGACCACTCAGGGAGTCGCCTGGCTCCAGCCCTGGCACGGTCCGGCTCCCGCGTCCGTGTACGCCGCGGCCGGAAGACGGATTCCCTCCCCGGGCGCCGCCGGGTCGCCGAAGACACGACCGGCCCGCGCGCGTGCGGTGTTCACACGGGCCGCCGCCCGAGCGGTGTCGCGATGCTGGCCGCCCAACGGCTACATCCGGCTTCCGATCCTGGGGACGGCCGGCTCCAGGCGCGAGCACGTCCTGAACATCGCACTGGTGAGCTACTCCATGTGGCTCCTGGCCCACGAGGCCTTCGCCCTCTGGGTTCCCGGAGCGACCGCCTACGTCATCTGACGCCGGCGACGTCGCCCCCGGCCGCGCCCGTCCTCCTCCCGATCAGCGCAGAGACCTGAGCAGCGGCAGGCGCTCCTCGATCGCGCGTGCCCGGTTGGGGGCCAGACGGTAGGTCAGGGCCCACCTGCCCCGGCGCAGGCAGTTGCCGTCGAGCATCAGCGAAACCCTCGAGTGCTCCCACCCCACCCCCAGGCGCTCCAGGTCCCGGTACAGGCTGGACATGGGCACCCGATTACGCGTGAGATAGGTGTGGACATGGGCCGCGCGCCACCTCCAGATCGGTGAGAACGAGCCGGATACGAACTCCCCACCCCTGTCATGGCGCACCGTCTCCCCCCGCCCGCGGGCCAGCGCCAGGGACCGTCCGGGCGACTCGTCGGCCCGCAGCCCCAGGAGGTTCCAGTCGCAGCCCAGCATCCGGCGGGCGCAGGCCTCCGGCTCCTCGATCAGCACCCGGTGCAGCGACCTGGACGACCTCTGCTTGCCACCGGTGGGCCGGCCGGTGAGGAACCCCTCCTGCTCGAAGAGGGAGACGGCGTCGGGGACGGCTGGAATCCTCACGATTCCGCCCCATTCCTCCTGTGCTCTTTCCATCCACCTGAGTGTCTGGGGGAACTCCGCCCCGCTGTCGTAGAACACCAGGGGCGTGGACGGATCCACCCGGCGGGCCAGGTGGGCCACCGCGGTGGAGTCCTTGCCCCCGGAGAGGGCCACCCATGTCCCCGGATGGTCGGCCATCCACGCCTCGATGGACTCCATCGTCTGCTCGACCAGGCCGCCCAGATCCACCATCCGTCCCCGACGCGAGCCCAGGGGCGCCGAGATCTTGCCCGATCGGCTTACAGCATCCACGGATCGTCCCCCGTCGGATCGCTGGGAACTGGAACAGCCAGGCCGGTCACGTGAGCCGTCTGCGGCGGGCGCAGGCCCCATATCCCCTCCTCCCATCTCTCGCTCGCTCCCCATCTGGTGGCGCATTCGACTGGAACCGGGCGCAGAAGGGCTCCGGAGGAATCGACATGGATCCAGCCCTGCCAGTCCCGCCGGGGCAGTTCCACCGTCTCGACCCGCCAGGAGTGGACCATTCCCTCGCCCGAGCCGCGGGCCTTACCCAGAGCGACTACCGGGGCCAGCAGGCGCATCATCAGGCCGGGGTCTCCGACCGCCCTCCACCGCAGGAGCCCCCACCCGCGCACCTCGTGCGGGGTCATCCGGTCCTTGTAGGCGGTCTTGGATGCCAGCATCACCGGCCACGGGCGGGCCGCGGCCCGCCCGATCCACGAGCTGTCCATCACCCGCGTCCGCCGCCGGTGCCCCACTAAGTCGGCCATGTCCGGGTCCACCATGACGCAGGATGCGGCCCAGTGCCACCCCGCCTCCCCGCCCGGGCAGATGGCCACCGGAAGCGGCAGATCCGTCTCCTTGTCCACGGAATCCTCCCCCTGGGCCTGCAGAACCCGCATCACACGGGTGGCCAGCAGCCCGGCCAGGTCCAGGCCGGGCTCGTCCATCGCCACCCCCAGCGGGGCGGTGCAGGAGATCACCAGCGGTCCCCAGCCAGGTGCCAGCCCGGTCAGAGCCACGACAGCGCCTCCGACGTCGCCGCCGGGTCGTCCAGCATGGCGCGGCGCCAGCTGCCCCGCTCCGGCTCGCGGGCCTGTCCCATCACGTCGGTCACCGTGCGCTCGTAGGAGGCCTCGACGTCTCCCAGACCCCTGCCCCTGCCCCCGCCCAGACGGGCGCGGTCGCACCACACGCGCATCAGGTCCTCCAGGCAGTCTGCCTCGTCCGCAGTCAGGTCCTCGCCCACCACCCGGTGCCACAAGGTTGTGCCCGCCGCCAGCGTCTCAATCTCGAAGCGCATCGGCGAGATATCGGCAACGCCCGCGTCCTGCGACGACCCGACCAGGGCCGCGATGCTCGAGACGTCGGATCCCACCGTGTACCCCTCGCGCTCCATGAGCTCGTACACCGACGGCCACCGCCGACCATCGCGGGTCAGCCTCTCGCGATCCAGTCCGGGAAGCAGGTGCAGGGTCTCCCGGCCAACCGGGATGGCCTTGGAGACCATCAGCCGGCCGGCCATCATCCGGCCTCCGCCGACAACTCCCATCAGTCCCAATAACGGGATCCGTTCGCGCAGGCGCGCCTGCCTGTCGCCGGTGAGCACTTCGCGGGCCGTGCGCGTCTCGGTCAGTACACCCCCCTGGGCCAGGGCCGTGACCACGTTGAACGGTAACGGCCCCCCTCCCAGGGCCTCATGGACCATCGCCGCTCCCAGACGCCGCATCCGCCCTCTGATCACAGCCCCGGAGACGATCGGGACCCCGATCACCTCGCCATCGGCGGTAACCACGTTCTCCCGGCGCAGCACGTGCACCCTTCCCCCGCCGTCGCCGACGTGTGATATCGACGAGCGTGCCACCAGCGTCCCCGTGTACGTCACCGTCCTCATAGGAGGTCCCCTTCATCGGTGAAAACCGTGTCCCGGACCCGCTCTGCGGCTGCTTCTCGCCGAGTGCGCACCCACATCCGCGTCCGATCCACCAGGTCCGGAGCCCACTCGTCCAGGACCCGCAGCACCCGGGAGTCCCTCACCGGGGGCACCAGCAGCCCGGGACGCACCAGCAGGTTCTTCTCATGCAGCAGGCCCGAGGCCCCCAGGGGAACACCCCCCATCGTGTCGACGAACTTGCACCACCAGTCCACCACCGTTCCCGACATGGCGGACCCGCGCACGGCGTCTCCGAACGCGCCCCAGTAGCGCCCCAAGCGCTCCCCGGCCCACACGTCGCGGTTCATTGTCAGATGGGCGAGCATCAGCAGGCGCTCGGCCACCGCCTCAGCGGGGTCCTCCAGGGGCAAGTAGGGGGACTGGTCCACCAGCCCCTGCACCGTTGTCAGGCCCCACCGGGCCCGAGAGGTCTCATCACCCGTCATCGCTTCCCCGCCCGATCGACTTCGACGGCGACCGCGCCCGCCGCGCCCCGGGTCGCCCTGATCATCACGCCCGCCCACTGCGAGGCCATCCACGGCCTCCACACCCTCCAGGCGGCCCGGACCCGGGACCGCTCCTCGGCGCCCAGCCCGGACAGCACCGCCCCGGGAGCGTCCCTCGCAACCAGGTCGCGCTCCCCGGCCCCCATCTGCCGGATGAACCCGCCTGCCCTCGCGGCCCGGGCCTGAGCCGGTCCCCAGCGCAGCTCCCCGGCGTCCGAGACCACGCACCCCCAGGCGGCGAACGGGAGAACGCTCTTGCGTCCCCCCACCGGCACCACCAGGCACTCCGAGGTCCTCAATGGCCCGGCCCGGAGCCGATTGGCCGTCTGACTCCACTCCCACTGGCCCACGCCCCCGCCCGCCGTCAGGTGCAGACGCCTGCGGCGCAGGTCTCCGGGACTGACCAGCGCCCAGGCGCACGGCGCGCACACGAGTCTGCGCCCCGCGGCGGCATCGGTGCGGATCAGGTCCCAGGAGGAGAACCTCCGGGAGACCACCCCCAGGGCCTCCCACACCTCCGCGTGCCTCCCGCAGGCACCGCACGCCCCCTCCACCGGGTCACCAGTAGGCCTCCAATCGCCGCCAATGCGCCCATAAGCGACCAGGACCGGTGACATCATGGAACGGGCTCCTCACAGCAAGCTCGGAAAACCGAGGAGATATGCGCTCTGACCATGTGCGCAACAATCGGCAAGCGCTCCAAGCGTATGCTCCTTTTCAGTGGAAAACCCAGGAATCAGGAAGGACTCGGCCCTATGCCCCGGGCCCACCCCACCATGAGCACCACCCTCGACGATCTCCAGGACCGGTGGCCGGTCTTCTCCAGCATCCTTGTCGATTACTTCGCAGCCAGCCCAGGTGCCCGCCGGGGGCGCAAAGGCGACGACGCGACCTTCCTGACCCGCTTCTCCGCCGTCGGCGGCGAGAAATCCCCCGAGTTCAACGGTCTGCACGCCGAGCTCACCGGCCTGATCCAGCGCCCCGGCGAGGCCAGCGACCTGCTCAACCTCACCTTCGGGTACGTCGACGCCACCGGCAGCCCCGACCGCTCCCATCCCGGCTACATCGACCGCCCCCAGGCCAGGTCCCTGATCACCGGCCTCCTGTCCGATCTCTACACCACTGACGAGGAGGGAGACGGCGCCGACGAGGAGGAGGGACTGGCCGGTTTCGTCGACGTCCGCGCCCAGGCATTCGACGAGTACCGCCGTTACACTCTCTTCCACCTGCCCGCCAGGACGCCCGGACGACTTCCCTCCTGGGTGTCCCGCCACGGGAGCCGGGCGCTGGCGGGAATGGCGGTCCCGGCCCCAGTCGCCGCCGCCGTCGGCGCCGCCCTGGCAGCCGCCGGGTGGGGCATCTCCCAGGGACTGCAGTCATTGAACATGCCCGACGGCGTCGTCCTGCCCCTGTCATGGCCCTTCCTCCTGGGAGGGCTGGGGCTGCTCATCTGGGCGGTCTCGGCAATGCTCCTGGTCCGTTCATCGATCATCAACCCGCCTACCGAGGAGGATGAGGAGGAGGAGAAGGAGACCGCCGAGAAGAAGCGGGCCAAGAGCAAGGCTCGCCGCAACATCCTGCGGAACCTGCGCTCCTAGAGCCGTCCGGGGCATCCCGGTCGCGGCGCTCCCCAACTCGTTGCGCGCACGACAGGAGGATCGACAAGATGACTGCGGTGATCATCCCCGCCCCGGCCCAGATACCTGCCCCCGACCCCGCCACCGTCATCACCGGGGCTCTGGTGTCCGCCGTCGCGGTCATCCCCCTGCTGTCCGTCGTGGGCGGCCTCGCCCTCATCCTGACCCGATGGGTGAGCGACCAGCACACGCCCGTGGCCGCGCCAGCGAAGCGACTCTTCCTCCTGGCCGTCTCTGCCTGGGGCGCGGCCACCGTCGTATCGACCTGCATCGCCACCCAGAACGGCTTCAGCACCCCGGGCGGTGTGCTCCTGGCCGCCCTGGCCCTATGGTCCGTCTACGCCTCGGCGCGTACCGGGTACCTCCTTTGCGCTGCACGCCAGGAGAATCAGGGGCTGCTCCACCTCCAAGGAGCCCCCCGGCAACCCGGTGCGCCTGCGGTGCCCGACGCCGTTGTCAAGCCGCTGCGCCCCGCCCCGGGGCAGTCGAGGCCGCGCCGCCCGGGACGGTCCTCCCGACGCCGGTAGTCACCTCCGGTGGGTGGATACTGCCTCTAGAGACCCCCCATCCGGCCCTGGCGCATCTGCCGGCCCACGTACTCCTTGATGTCGAAATCCGTGATGATGAGACCGGCATTGCGCGCCTGCATGAGCACCTCCGCGGCCATGATCTCGTCACCCCGGTTCATCAGGTCGACGTACCGGGCGAGCCACGGATCCTTCTGGGCCTGCTCGGCGAGCTTGTCCAGCTCCGCGTTCCGGCCCCGGGTGACCACGGCTGCATGACGCCTGGCCATGAAGATCCGAGCGCCCGTCCTCCCCCTGTAGAAGCTCCTGCTGAGCAGGTACCAGGCCAGAGCTGTGGGAATGGCCAGGGGGAGCGACATCATGATGCTCGCCACCGGGTAGGTGATGTAGACGCCCCCGTTGTAATGACTCGCATCGCCCGCAGCCGTCCACAGCCCCATGAGGGCCGCCACAGTCATGATCGCTCCGGCGATTCCCAGCGGCACCAGCTTCGAAGGGGGTTTGATCTTCATCAAATCTGATTCCGGCTCCCACTCGGGCAAGGAGGGCTGTGTGGGGTACTGCTGAGTCATTGTCGCTTCCCAAGTGGTAACAATCACGATTTCATGGGATTCTAGTATCGTGAACGCATTAGTTCATGATGTTGTAGTGCTGTTTTGATCTGTGTTGATGCCCTTCCCGAAGAAGACCATCAACACCGGCAGGCTTCTACGGATCCAGCCTAGTCCGTGGTCTGGTAGACAGATTCTGTGCGGACGGCGACGGATTGTCGACCTGTACCCGATGGTGTGAATGGAGTTTCGTATGAGCGCCTCGATAGTGCCCGGTTCTGAAGGGGCCGTGGTGTCTGGTGGGTTGGGTGTTGTGGGTGGGCGTTTGGCTCGTGGGGTGCCGTTCATGTCGGGGCGTAGGGATGTGCCGTTGTTCGTTCATGGGGAGCGGGAGCGGGAGTGGGGTGCGTGGTGTTGGTTGGATCGGTCGTTGGTGGTGGTGGAGCGTTTGGTGCCGATGGGTGGTTTGGGCGGGCATGTTGAGGCTCTGCCGTCCGTCGACACCGCCGATGCCGACGGCGACGGTGGCGATGCTGGTGCTGTCGGTGGTGGTTCTGGTGGTGGTTTGCATGTGTGTTTGGGGCCGTTGTTGGCGGGGGTTGGTGGGGATGTGAATCCTTTGCGTCCTGCGGGGCGTAGGGCTCATCCGACGGTGCCTGGTGGGTTGGCGCATGTGAGTGCGCATCTTCGTCATACGCGTGTGGATGCGGGGGTGTTGGAGGGGGTTTCGTGGCCGGTGGTGGCGGCTGCTTTGTTGTTGGAGGAGGTGCGGTGTGAGGCGGTGTATTTGGGTGATCGGCCGTGGGATGCCCCGTATTTGCGGGCGTCGGCGTTGTTGTGGTCGCTTCCGGGTGGGGGTGATCGGCGGTGGGGTGCTGCGTATGTGGGTGTGAGTGTGTTGGGTCGGGTGTGTTCGGGTGTGTTGCAGGCGGGGGATGTGCGTGGTGTGCGTGAGGAGGTGGTGGGGGTTCTGGGTGCTGGGCGTGTTGGTGAGCTTGAGGGTGTGTGTGCTGGGGTTCTGGATTTGGTTGATGGGGATACGGAGGGTTTGGTGGGTTTGGGGGAGCGGTTGGTGGGGGTTGTGGGTGATGTGCCGGGGTATGCGGTGTTCACTGATCCGTGTGCGGCGCGGACTCATGGTCTGACTGCTCCGCGGGCCCCTCACGACCAGGACCAGAACCGGGACCGGGAGCGGGGTGAGGATCAACCGGCTCAGGGCGACCGGGACCGGGTTAAGGGTCGGGACTCGTCCGCCACCGGTGCCGGTACTGGTGGGGACGGTGATGATGCTGGCTCAACCGGCTCTGCCGCTGGTGCTGGTGGGGGTGTTGGTGGTGTGGTGGGTGTGGGGCCGGTTCTGGAGTGGTGGGATGCCATGAGGGTGCTCATGGAGCGGGTCGGATCCGCCGCTTCTCGAGGGGCCCGCCAACAACTCACCCAACAAGCCCTGGAG
>ERZ773099.373-NODE-373-length-39547-cov-15.317988_pt1 | contig 39547 bp, 37 predicted proteins | sample MGYA00511120_ERZ773099 | MGnify/ENA primary metagenome ERZ773099 (study PRJEB29015, sample SAMEA2738012) | human oral metagenome | biome: human oral; feature: human-associated habitat; material: dental | place: China | collected 2104 ... | reverse complement strand
AGGGGTCGTTGAAGTTCAGCTCGGGGTGGATCTCGTCGTTGAACTGGTAGCCGGGGCCGCCCGTGCCCGTGCCGAGGGGGTCACCGCCCTGGATCATGAAGCCTGGAATCACCCGGTGGAAGATCGTGCCGTCGTAGAGGGGGCGGGAGGTCTTCTGGCCGGTCGAGGGGTCGACCCACTCGCGCTCGCCCTTGGCCAGTGTCACGAAGTTGTGAACGGTGTTGGGGGCGTGATTGGGGAACAGCTCGACGGTGATGTCGCCAGCGGTGGTGTGAAGAATAGCTTTCATGGAGTCAATGGTTGCATCTTTTCCTGGGTGTTTCCTGTCCGTCGCCCGCATCGCTAGCGCCGGTGGGCTGCAGATCACAGGCGGATGTAGCACAATAGAAGGTGAGTGGCGCGGCCGCGCCCCAGCTAATGTGGACAGAATCGGAGACATCATGGCTACCTCGCCGACTTTCGATGTAGAAAAGTTGCGCACTACCTCTGAGCAGCTTCGCGACGCCGCCGCCGTTTACGCCGGGAAGGTTGCCGTCCGGGCCGCAGATCTGGCAGCCCAGGGCGTCGACTGGGCAGCACCCCGCGCGCAGGCCGCGCTGACAAACGCGATCGAGCACGCGACCCCCGCGATCGAGCACGCAGCCGCTCGCGCGCAGGCCGCCGCCGCCCAGGCCGGCCCCGCGATCGAGAACGCTCGCGAGCACCTGGTGGAGGACTACCTGCCGCGCGCATCCCTCGCCGTCAACCAGGCTGGCGCCGCCCTGACCGCCCGCGGTTCCCTGTCGGATCGCGCTCGCCGCGCGTCCGAGGTCTCCGCTGCGGCCCTCACGACGCCGACGCCCAAGCGCCGCAAGTGCCGCTTCCTGCGCGCCTTCGGCCTGACGGCGCTGGTCGGCGCCGCAGTCGGCGCGGGCTACATCCTCTGGAAGCGCTCGCAGCCGATCGAGGATCCGTGGGCCGAGGAGTACTGGGCCGATCTCGACACGGATTCCTTCGTGCCGGACACCGAGGCGGAGAAGGCCACGTTCGAGGGCTGACTCTTCACAGCTTGTGCGGGTGGGGCCGCGACGCGTCGCGTCGCGGCCCCACCCGTTGCGTGCGAGCCTCGTGGTGCTAGCGCGCGTGCTGCCAGCGCGCGTTGTCCGCTGCCCGACCCGGGTCCTCGGGCGGAACCGGGACGAAGGAGGCGCGCCGCACGCGCAACGGCTCACCCGAGGAGAGAGCGCAGCACCTGGGCGACCCCGGCCTCGTTGTTGGAGGGGGCGACGAAGCGGGCGGCCGCGACCACGTCGGCCGAGGCGTTAGCCATCGCGAAGGACAGTTCCCCCTCGCTCATCATGGACAGGTCGTTGCCCGCGTCCCCGAACACGGCGGTCTGCTCGCGCGTCACTCCGAGGAAACGCTGCAGGTCGCGCACGGCGCTGCCCTTATCGACGCCGCGGATCTGCAGGTCGGCCCAGTTCGCCCCCGAGATCGCGTACTGGTGTGTGCGCGCGAAGTGGGCCAGGGTGGCCTCGGCGAGCGGCGCGACCGGACCGGGCGTGTAGACGGCGAGCTTGACGATCGCGTCGTCGCTCTCGCCAGACTCGATGGCGTCGATGACGGCCATCTGGTCCTCGACGCGCTGGGTGCGATGGTAGTAGGGGACGACGCCCGCGACGTACTCGTCGTCGATGCGCTCGACGTAGGCGAACTTCTTGCCGCACATGACCAGGCCGCCGTCGATCGCGCCCTCCCCCGTCGTGGCCTCGCGCACGAGGCGGACGGCCTCGCGCAGGGTGGGGGCGTCCAAGGGGCTGCAGGAGACCTCGACGCCGTCGCGCATGACGATGCCGCCGTTCTCACCGATGACGGTCATGCCGGGCCGGGAGGGGAACATGTCGATGAGGGTCCACACCTGGCGGCCGGACGCGGGGGCGAAGGTCACGCCGCGCTCGTCCATCAGGGCGATGAGCTCGTCCATCCCGGGCGGGAAGTTCTTCTCGTCGTCCAGGAGGGTGCCGTCCATGTCGATGGCGGCCAGGCGCAGGTCGGCGCCCGCGTAGCGAGACGGGTCGGTGGGGGTGATCATGGCTCCATTGTGCCCGACGGGAGGCACGGGTGCTCGCACCGGGGACGAGGCTGGGGCAACCTCACGTGACCTCGTGAGGTGCGCGCATGGTCACTCTGAGCGCTCCTGATCCCTCTCTTTGCCCTTTTCGAAGAGGCGAACGAGGAGGGCGCACAGGAACGCAAGCAGGCCGAAAGGGGCGACGAAGAGCAGCGCGGAGAGGAAGGCCAAGTTTATGGCGACTGCGGGCGAGTTACCGTCCGGATCAAAAAAGCTGGCGAGCCAGGCCAACGGCGGCAGGTACAACATACTTCCGATGAGGACGAAACCCAGGATGATGCAGACGCGCACCACGCTCGAACCCCGGCGCTGTTTCTCGCGGATCAACTCGCCCGCGTTGTCCGCAGATCCATCGGCTAGATTAGCCCGCGCAACCTCATCGGCGGCCTTTCTTTCACGACTTTTTGCTGCCGTGACGTCGACAGCCAGCGCCAGGAAAGCAACAAATAGGACGGGGGCAGCAAGCAGAAGAAATCCGACGAGGAACACGACACCTCCAGATGATGGAACCGAGGCCGTCACGACCCTCCGTTCCATTCGGGGGACGTCGAGATCATCTCAGCACCACCACCATAGCGTAGCGGCGGCGATGGCCAGCACGGCGACCATCAGGACCGCGACGCGCGGGAACGACAACCGTTAGCGTCCCCTTTTTCTCTCATCTTCCCGCTGGGAGGCCTTCGCAAAGAAGGCGTACAGGAACGCAAGGAGACTGAACGGAGCAACGAAGAACATGGCAAAGAGGCCCATCCAGCTTCCCATGCCATCCCACTGACCGCTAACGGCATCTATCAGTTCGGCTAACAGCGGCAGGTAGACCACACTTCCGAGGAGAACGAATCCCAGAATGACACAGAAGCGCGCAATGTTCCCGTTGCGGCCCCTCGTTATCCGCTCATCAATGGCCAGAGCCGCCGATTGAATCAACAGAATGATACCGACTACCGGAAGTATGTAGAGCGGGACGAGAAAGCCCTCCCAGGGCATGAAGTCGCTATCAAATACCCTCTGTGCTGCATTCAGCCCAAGCCCAATCAACACGGGGAGAACAGTGAACGCCAGGCCGACCTTCGCGCACGTCGCAGCCCAGCTTTTCTTCTTCTGCGGCCGCGGTGCACCGCCTCGCTGCTCAGGATTCTGATTCTCGTCAGCCGAGGATCGGGCGCCGCCCTGCGCAGAGCTGCCCTCAGCGGCTGTCACGGCCTCGTTACCACTCATGTCAGATCCTTTCACTACCCACCGGGGTTGGCTCAGAACCACCACCATAGCGCAGCGGCAACGGAGGCCAGCATGGTGACCATCAGGGCCGCGACGCGCGGGAGGCGTTGGCCCCCCTCGCCACAACGGGCAGCATGCCGGGTCAACCTCACGCTGCCGGGCTCAGCCACGCACAGGCTCCTAGTTGTTGCTACTGCTGATATAGGACAGCGTCTGCGCAAATCCAATGATGAAGGCGAGGCCGAGAAGAATAAGGCCTGGAGGGGTCAGATGGTAGAGGGCCCACACGAAGGCCCAACCCGACGAAACATCATCGGGACCACCCCGACCGACGGTTGCATCGACGTACGCCGAATAGAAGAACGGGCTGATCATCAGCAAAAGCCCAATAGCGCCAAGAATGAGCGGAATCTTGTAGTTTCCACTCTTCTTCGTCGAAGGGGACGCTCCGCTCTCACTCTCACTCATGTCTGATCCTTTCACTGCCCGACGCTGGGGTGATGACTACCATCACCATAGCGTAACGGCCGCGGCGAGCAGCACGGCAGCCACGAAGGCCCCGAGCCTCGTAGAGCGCCGCGCACCCATGGACAGTGAGCATCGGGTCGAGGCGGATAGCGAGAAGATCTCCTCGTCGAGGTCGGCTCGCGCACGCACGCTCGGGCGCACGGCGGGCGGATACGAGGGCGGCGCGGGGCGCCGGCGACGCGCGGCTGGCCTGGTGACCTGCGCTCCTCGCGCGGCCACACCGACCCCCTCCGCGTGCGAGTACTGGGAAGGCGAGCGGTACACGATGTCTCCATCGACTATTGCGGTGTGAATGGCGCAATCCTAGCACCCATGAGGCGTGCATCACATGCATTTGATTTCTTTAATTCCAAACAATTTGATCGGAGCCGCGAACCAACAAACGACTTGCACCCCCATGCAAAATGAGCCGCCCATCACACTATGTGTTAGGCTGGCCATGTTCGCTCAAAGCATCGAACGACCCTACGTTGAGGAGAGAATCATGAGCCTGGAAGATCTGGCCAAGAAGGCTGAAGAAGGCGTCGAGAAGGTCGTTGACGCGGCCAAGGAGAAGGCTGAAGAAGCCAAGGACAAGCTCGCCGAGCTCGCTGGCGACGCCAAGGACAAGGCAGAAGACGCCAAGGACAAGGTCGAAGAGGCTGCCGAGGACGCCAAGGACAAGGCAGAGGACATCAAGGACAAGCTCGAGAAGTGAGCTACCAGAAGGGGGGCGAACCAAGAGGTTCGCCCCCCTTCTCCATGCACTCGCGCGCCCGACGGTTTTACATTCCCCCGTAGCTCGGACCACGCGACTGGCGACGAGCGCTCTACTCCCGCCCCTCGCGCATGTTCGCCATGATGCGGCGGCGCAGGGGAACGGTTGCCTCGGAGGCGATGACGATGAGGAGGACACCCACCAGCGCCGCAGCGATGGCCGCGCCGAAACCCCTGACCGCGCCCGAGGCGATCAGCGGGGACATGAACACCATCCCCAGCAGCACCGATCCCCCGACCATCACGAAGGCGGGCAGGGCGACCTCGAGGCGGCGGCTACGATCCATGAAGCCCCGCGGCGACCCCATGTAGGACAGGGCACGCATCTGCTCGGCCGAGTCGATAACGCGGATGGACTGGTTGACGGCGGTGGACACCGCTCCGAGCGCCAGGGTGATCGCGAAGGTCAGCATCATGCCGCGCAGGATGTCGCCGTTGACGATTCGCTGGACCTCATCCATGGCCGTGCCTCCTTCCGTGGAGATCGCGGAGCCCATCGGGAACATCACGCCCACGATGAAGCCAACCAGGGCCACCGCCCCGAAGGAACGCCACACGCTGCGCGGATCGTCGGCCAGGCGTCTGCCAGCCACCATCATCTGCGGCCTGCGGGCACAGCTCGCCATGATGCGGCCCATAACCGAGATCGTCCACACGCCGAGCAGGTTCACCACCAGGAAGATCGCTCCGAGGAAGCCCATGAGAATAGCCATGCCGATCGCGGCTCCAAAGTTCATGGCGAACCCGCCCACGACGAGCCACCCAACCAGGAGGACAACCGCCAGGATCGGGCCGAAGGTGCTGACCCGGCCGGCGTGGGAGCGTCGGGCAACACCCAGGGGGGTGATGGCCACCTTGCGCATGGCCAGCCACGAGGAGAGCGCGGCCAGGAGGATCATGGCGAGCGCCTCTGCCAGGAGAATCAGGACCCCCACCCACATCTCGCCGACCCCCATCGCTTTGCCCTGGAAGGACAGCAGCCCCCACGCAGGCAGCGTCGCCGCGTACAGGATCGAGCCGACGAGGACTCCGACGGCCGCGAAGGCGCAGGTCTCGACGATGCACGCCAGCTTCGTCGTGCCCGGCGCTAGGCCAACGAGGCGCAGCACCGCGAGGTCTCGCTCGCGCCGGCTCATGCCCAGTCGGGCCGCGGCCGCGCCCATCGAGATGATCGGGACGACCAGGAGCGTCGCGGCGAAGAACGCCAGGGGAACGTACATGATGGTCGCCCCCTCGATGGTGGTCGGGTCGTCGGCCAGACCGGTCGCCGTGGCCGCATCGGAACGCGACATGAAGGCCATGACCCCACCGGTCACCGCCAACAGAAGGGCGTGAGGCAAGGCAAAGGCGGCGACCGTCAGAGCGGAGGTCGCCCGATCTCGGGAGCGCAGCAGCGCGGCTGCCGCGGTACGCACGGCGCTCATCGTCCGCCCCCCGCGCTAGTCGATCCGACCGCAGCCGGATTCCCCATCGGTATCCCCGACGAGGCCGGGGAACCCTGCGCGCCGCCACCTGCGCGTGCGGACAGGAAGATCTGACCGTCGCGCACCTGGATGGTGTGGGGCAGACGCGCGGCGACCGCCGGGTCGTGGGTGACCAGGACGAGGGAGGCGCCCGTGGAGGCGCACGCGCTGGTCAGGAGGGACATGACCTCCCCGCCGGTCGCCTGGTCGAGGGCTCCGGTGGGCTCGTCCGCGAAGATAACCGAAGGATTCGTTGCGAGCGCGCGCCCGATCGCCACGCGCTGGGCCTGGCCGCCCGAAAGCTGGCCGGGCCGGTAGGGGCCCGCGCCGTCAAGGCCGAGGTTGGCGAGGATCTCGCGGGCGCGGGCGAGAGCATCGGTCTTGGGGGCGCCCGAGAGCATGAGGGGCATCGCGATGTTCTCTTCCGTGGGCAGCTCCGGAAGCAACTGCCCATCCTGGAAGACGAAACCGAATCGCCTCAGGCGCAGCTCGGACAGGTCCTTCTCCGACATGGACGTCATCTCGCGGCCGTCGAGGGTGATCGAACCGGAGCTGGGACGCAGGACTCCGGCCAGGCAGTGCAACAGCGTCGTCTTTCCCGAGCCCGATGGCCCCATGATCGCGACCTGCGTGCCCTGCGGGAGAGTCAGGTCAACCCCGGCCAGGGCGTGGACGGGAGTGTTCCCGCGCATGTAAGTTTTCGTCAGTGCTCGGGCCGTCAGCCCCATAGTGTTCTCGCTCATGCCTCGACCCTATCGAGACGCGGCCGCTCACTTCTATGAGGGGACGCCCTGGTGCTCCCCTGACCCGTCCCGGAAATCCCTTCAGGAGTTGCTACGTTTGACGCATGAGTCAACCCTTGGATCCCCTCGCCGCCCAGCTGCTCCTGCGCGCCTACGCGCGGGCAACGAATATGCTCATCGCGGGGCGCACCTTCGCGACCGACGACACCGAGCTTGGTAGCCTGCTGCGCGCCTTCGGCGCACACGTTACCGCGGCCCCGGGGCGCGAGGGAGGCTCGGCCTCGTCCCCCGTCGTCTTCGCCCTCGATGAGGACGCCCGCCCCACCCCCGGAACGATCACGGTCATGGCGCCGGGCGGGCGATTCCGCTCGGTCGTCGCCCCCGACGGGCGGACCATCACGGGTCCGCTCGACGCGTCGCGCATCGAGTGGGCGCGCTCCCACATGCCCGTGACCGAGGCGGCGGCCGCCGCCCTGTCGCCCCTGGTGGCGGGCAGGAGCGTGGGGATCGCCCTCGTCCTGGAGCCGAAGACGGCGGCCCTCGCGCTCATGCTCGCCGAGGCGGGGGCGCGCGTGGGCGTCTTCGGCTGGGCGTCCGAGACGAGGGAGGACGTGGCCGACCGGCTGCGCGACGCGGGCATCCCCGTGTTCGCGGACTCGCGCGCCTCCCGCGAGCGCGAGTGGGAGCTGGCGCGGGAGTTCCTGGCCCAGCGCAACGAGTTCCTGCTGGACGACGGCTCTCACCTGATTCGCCTGGCCCACGACGAGGCGCGCTGCCCCGGCACCCTGAAGGCCCTCGTCGGCGCGGCGGAGGAAACGACCTCGGGCCTGCGCCCCCTGCGCTCATTCGACTTGCGCGTCCCCGTCATGGCGTCCAACGATGCGCGTTCGAAGACCCTCTTCGACAACGCTTACGGGACGGGACAGTCGTGCTGGACGACGATCCTGGACCTGATTGACCCGCGCGGGGTGGGCGCGCGGGTCGCGGGGATGAGCGTCGTCGTGATCGGCTACGGGGACGTGGGGCGAGGCTGCGCGCGCTTCGGCGCGGCGCTCGGCGCGAGCGTCACCGTCGTGGAGCTGGACCCCGTGCGCGCCCTGCAGGCGTCGATGGACGGCTTCACCGTTGCTTCGCTGGCCGAGGCCGCCCCCCGCGCCGACATGCTCATCTCGGCGACGGGCGAGCGCGCGACGATCCCCCTGAGCGCGCTGGAGGCGGCGCACGAGGGGGCGATCGTGACGGTCGCGGGCGGGGTCGACGGGGAGGTGGGCCTCGACGAGGCCGAGGCCGCCTCCTGGGTCATGGCCGAGTCGGGTGACGCGCACGTGCAGACCCTCACGAGCCCCACGGGCAAGACCCTTCGCGTCCTGGAGCGCGGAGAGGGCATCAACTACACGGCCGGCGAGGGCAACCCCATCGAGATCATGGACATGAGCTTCGGCGTGCAGCTGGCCTCCCTGCGCGAACTCATCACCCGCGAAGGCCGGTTGACTCCCGGGCTGCACGCCCTGCCGCGCGACGCCGACGACGCGGTGGCGCGCGCCGCCCTGTCCGCCCTGTCCTCCTCGTAGGCGGAGCTCACTGCCACCCGCGGGTACGCCCGCACGCCCCGCCCCTACACTGTAATTCAGCGTCTCCCACTGAAAGGTCCCCCATGAGCGACGTGATCGTCTGGTCCGCCGGCCTCGTCATCCCGATCACCGCCCCCTCGATCCTGGACGGAGCGGTCGCCGTGCGCGACGGGCGCATCGAGCACGTGGGGGCGCGCGAGTGGGTCATCGACACGCTCACTTCGCGCGGCCTTTCCTTCGACGAACGCCGCTTCGACGGCGTGCTGCTCCCCGGCCTCGTCAATGCGCACACGCACCTGCAATACACGGGTATGGCCTCCGTCGGCTCCGGACACTACCGCGGGTTCGACAGTTGGGCGCGCGCCTTCGACGAGGTGTACGACGCGGGCGGACTGGACTGGCGGGCCGACGCGGCTGCGGGCGCGGCGATGCTCCTGGAGGGGGGCACGACCGCCGCAGCCGACGTTGTGACGGATGCGGCCGCGGCCTCGGCCCTGCACGACGCGGGCCTGCACGGCGTCGCCTACTGGGAGGTCATGAGCTGGTCGAACGAGGAGTGGAAGGCGCGCGGCGAGCGGGAGGTCACGGGCGCACTAGACGCCATGGCGACCCCTCCGGGCGTGGGCATCTCCCCGCACGCCCCGTACTCGCTGGACGCCGAGCCTCTGCTGGACCTGCCCGACATGGCCAGGCGGCGCGGCATGCGCATCCACATCCACCTGGGGGAATCCCATTCGGAAGCCGAGTGGTCCGAGACGCGCACGACCACCCTCGCCGACCTGTGGAGGTACGAGCATTCCTCGTCCTTCACGGCGATGCGTTCGCGCGGCGGGGGCTTCTCATCGACGCAGTTCGTGGACCAGTTGGGCGTTCTCGGTCCCGACTGCCACGTCGCGCACGGCGTGTACATGCGCGCCGACGACCGCCGGAGGCTACGCGCCCGGCATACAGCCGTCGCCCTGTGCCCGCGCTCGAACCGCGTGATCGGCCTCGACGCTCCGCCCGTGGCTGCCTACCTGAACGAGGGCAACATGATCGCGGTGGGCACGGACTCCCTGTCCTCCTCCCCCTCCCTCGACCTACTCGAGGACGTCGCGCTGCTCTTCGACCTGGCGAGGGCGCAAGGATACGAGGACCAGGACCTGGCGCGCCGCCTGCTGCAGGCCGCGACCCTGGGCGGTGCCACCGCGATGGGCCTGGCAACAGGCCCAGACCGCCTTGGCCAGCTCCAGTCTGGCGCGGTCGCGGACATGTGCGTCGTCGACGTGCCGGTGACCTCGATCGTGGAGACCATCGATGCCGTCGCCCGAGGCGGCGCCGGGCACGTCGTCGAGACCGTCGTGTCGGGCCGCGTGCGCTACTGCGCCTCCCGTTGACCACCACCCCACCACACCCCCACATTCCCGCGCGTTAGGAGTGCCGCATGACCGAGGTGACGTCACTGATCGAAGCCCTGGGCCTCGCACCCCACCCTGAGGGCGGCCACTACCGCCGCACGTGGACCGCCCCCGCGCAGGTGGACACGCCGCGCGGGCGGCGCCACAGCGCCTCGGCGATCCTCTTCCTCCTGGAGTGCGACGAGGAGGCGCGCTGGCACCTGGTTCACTCCGACGAACTGTGGATCTGGTCCGGCCCCGGCACCCTCGAGGTGCACCTGGGCGGCAGCGGCGAGGCGCCCTCCGCCGAGACGCAGATCGTCACTCTCGGGCCTGCCGGAAGCGGCGCGCCCTCCGACTCGACCAATCCCGTCCAGATCCTCGTGCCCGCCGGTTCCTGGCAGCGCACCTTCGCCCGGGGCAGCTACGCCCTGGCGACCTGCGTGGTCTCCCCGGAGTTTTCCTTCGACGACTGGGAGCTCGCCGACACCAACGGGGGCCTCCAGGAGTGACCTGGCGGGAGGGAGCGGGCCCCAACGGCTCGGCCCCTCCCTGCGCCTGCACCCCACTGTGGCACATTCCCCAACGAGTAGTTTCTCCCGTTACCGCAAGGAATATTGCCCCCGCTACCTGTTCCATTGTTTCGTGCCTCGAAACGACTCCAGCGCTCCCATCTCGGCGTCGATACTCTCGACGAGTCAGACCCGCCCCGCGGGCGGGAATCCCCACGCCACTAGGGAGGCCCCATGCGCCGCTCTGTCCGTTCCCTCGCTGCCATCGCCGCCGCCGCGGCAATCGGCCTGACCGCCTGTTCGGGCGGCACGAGTTCATCATCCTCGCCCGATGCCACCCAGACCTACGGCCCCGGCGCCCTACCGACCGTGACGGAAGGAAAGCTCACAGTCGCGACCTCCGACCCCGCCTACTCGCCGTGGATCCTGAACAACGACCCGGCCTCGGGCGAAGGCTACGAGTCGGCCGTCATCTACGCGCTGGCCGAGGAACTCGGCTACAGCGCCGACAACGTCCAGTGGGTGCGCGCCACCTTCGACTCGTCGATCACCCCCGGCGCGAAGGATTGGGACCTGAATATTCAGCAGTTCTCCATCACCGACGAGCGCAAGAACGCCGTCGACTTCACCTCCCCCTACTACACGACCACCTCGGCGATCATCACCAAGGCCGGCTCCCCTGCCGCCAGTGCGACATCCATTGCGGACCTCAAGGACGTCCTCATCGGCGTCCAGGCCGGCACGACGTCGCAGCAGTTCGCCTCCGATCACCTGGAGGCCGGACTGAGCCAGAAGCTGCAGATGTTCAACTCCTCCGACGACACGGTCCTGGCCCTGCAAACGGGCCGCGTGGACGCGATCGTCGTCGACCTGCCGACCGCCTTCTACATGGTCTCCGCGCAGATCGATGACGGCGTCATCATCGGCCAGTTCGACGACACGACGGGCGGCGAGGAGTACGGCATCGTCCTGCCCAAGGGTTCCAAGCTGACCCCCACGGTCTCGGCCGCGGTCGATCGCCTGGCCTCGTCCGGCAAGCTCACCGAGCTGCAGGAGAAGTGGCTGAACGAGGCACAGAACGTGCCGGTCCTCAAGTGAGGCCGCGCCCGCATGAGCGAATACCCCAGTGATGCGTCGGCCACGCCCCCCGTTTCCGCGGTGGAGCGTGGCCGACGCGCCTACCGGCGCAAGCAGACGGTCCGCTCGATCCTGGTTTCCTTGGCGTCCACCGTCGTCGTGGCGGGCGTCCTCATCGCCGTCGTCGTCAACTCCGACGGGTGGGAGGCAACCCGAGCGACCTTCTTCAACGGCAAGTACTTCGTCGAGGCGTTCCCGCAGGTCCTCTCGGGCCTGTGGCTCAACATCCGCATCCTCCTGGTCGCGGTCCTGGGCGTCGCGGTGTTCGCGACCCTGCTGGCCGCCGCGCGCACGCTGGGTGGGCCGGTGTTCTTCCCCATCCGCTTCCTCGCGGCCGCGTACACGGACATCTTCCGCGGCGTGCCCTTCCTGGTGGTCCTCTACCTGGTCGGCTTCGGCATCCCAGCTCTGAACCCGACGACGCGCATCCCGACCGCGGTCCTGGGCACGGTCGCGCTGATCCTGACGTACTCCTCATACGTGGCCGAGGTGCTGCGCGCCGGGCTGGATTCGGTGCACCCCTCCCAGCGCTACGCGGCCCGCTCGCTCGGCCTGAGCCACGGGCAGACGCTACGCATGATCGTCGTGCCCCAGGCGATCCGCAAGGTGACGCCGGCGCTGATGAACGACTTCATTTCCATGCAGAAGGACGTGGGCCTGATCTCCGTCCTGGGGGCGGTGGATGCTATCCGCGCCGCGCAGATGGTCCAGGCCAAGACGTACAACATGACGTCCTACGTGGTCGCGGGCCTGCTGTTCATCGCGTTGTCGCTCCCCTTCATTCGGCTGTCGGACTGGTACACGGCCCGGCTGCGTAAGCGCGAGCAGATGGGAGGCACCGTCTGATGGCGGTCACCGATAGGAACGAGGCGGTCGCGAGTAACGCTGAGGGGGACACCCCCGTCTTGAGCGCCGTGGGCGTCGTCAAGCGATTCGGCGACAACGTCGTGCTGCGAGGCCTGGACCTGGACGTCGCCTCGCACGAGGTCGTCGTTCTCTTGGGCGCGTCGGGCTCGGGAAAGTCGACGCTGCTGCGCTGCGCGAACCTGCTCGAGCGCGTGGACGATGGCCAGATCTTCCTGGCCGGGGAGGACATCACGGACCCGCGCGCGAACGCGGATTCGATCCGGGCGCGCATCGGCGTGGTGTTCCAGCACTACAACCTGTTCCCGCACATGTCCGTGCTCGATAACGTCACGCTGGCAGCCCGCAAGGTGCACGGGTGGGACAACGAGCGCGCGCGCAAGCGCGGGATCGAGCTCCTGGAGCGCATCGGGTTGAAGGACAAGGCGAAGGAGTACCCGGATCGCCTTTCGGGGGGCCAGCAGCAGCGCGTGGCGATCGCCCGGGCCCTGGCCACGAACCCGGAGCTTGTGCTGCTCGACGAGATCACGGCTGCGCTGGACCCGGTGCTCGTGGGCGAGGTCCTGGACCTCGTGCGCGAGATCAAGGAGCAGGGATCGACGATCCTGATGGCGACGCACGAGATCAGCTTCGCCCGCCAGGCGGCCGACCGCGTGGTGTTCCTGCGCAATGGGCAGATCATCGAGCAGGGTCCGCCGGAGCAGGTGATCGACGAGCCGCGTGAGCAGGCCACAAGGGACTTCCTGGCGCGCATCCTGCGCGAGCAGCCGAGCTGATGTCGGGGTCAGCAACCCCGTCCATTGCGCGACACCGAGGGAAGGCGGTCGTTAGGATGGCCTTATCCGCTCGAGCTGTCCGGCGGATTTACCCCAAGGAGGCAACATGGGTCTGGAAGATCTGAAGAAGCAGGCGGAAGAGGGCTTCGAGAAGGTCAAGGAGACCGTCGGCGAGGAGAACGTCGAGAAGGCCGTCGAGGCTGCGAAGGAGAAGGCGACCGAGGTTGCCTCCGACCTCAAGGACAAGTTCACCAAGTGATTCGCCGGGTGGGGCCGGGCCGCGCGCGGCCCGGCCCCATTCTCGTCCCCTCGCATTGGCATCGAAGCACTTACATTCGCGCTATAGATCACTTTCATCGGGGCGACAGTGTTGGTGTCTTGCAGCAGATCCTCGCCACTGCGACCGTATGTACGGACGACCACCGTTCGAATGAGAGCGGGATTCCGATGAGCACCACAGGTTGACAGCGCCTCGAACTGCGCCTCACCGAGAAGCAGAGCGCCCTCATCTGCGGTGCCGCCGCGTATGAGTCTCGCAGCATCAGCGACTTCGTCCTGTCCTCAGCCACGCTTGAGGCCTGGCGGCGCCTCACTGACGAACGCGTCTTCGTACTGAGCGAAGAGGACCATGCGCGCTTTGAGGAGATCCTCCGGGCCCCACTAACATCCGACCCCAAGCTGCACCGACTCCTCGAACGCCCGTCCCCCTTCGGCACCCGCATCAACCTGAGCACTCCGCACACTCCCGATCGCTGATGCCCGTGTCGACCCTGCAAGAGCCGCGTCTTCTCGAACGCAAGGCGGATCGATCTCGATTCCAGTCGGGTAGCGCCGAGATCAACGACTGGTTTCACCTCTACGCGTGGCAGAATCACCGTGCCGGAAATGCCCGCGTCATCGTGACGACGTCGGAACCCGAGACACTCGGCTTCTACGCCCGGGCCACGGGGCCCCTGTACCGCAGCAAACTCCCGGACACGCTCAAACCGGCTCTTCGCATTTGCGGGTGCAGGAGTGGCGGCACGTCTTCCCGGTGTGTTCGGCTACGCGGCGTGCGCCCAGTACGTCGCCGTGCACCCGTTAGGTCGCAAAGCACCCGTTAGGTCGCAAAGCACCCGATCGGAAGGGGTGCATTGCATACCGATCGGGTCCAGCGCACACCGATCGGGTGCACCGCCGCCCCCAACAAGCACAACCGGGCAAGCGGGCGGGAGAGCGGCGGCGCGTTTACCCGGCGCGTCCAGGCGCACGGTCGGGCGCACACCAGGTTGGCGTGCGAGAGCGCCCTTAAGGAGGCGGGTCGCGCGATGCGCATTACCTCAGCGCGACATGCTGTGGCCCCGGGCGCGACGAGGCTCCGCGCACACCGGAACCACGTTCCGCCACTCCTGCACCCTCAAATGCGCAGAGCCGCTTAACCCGATAGGTGGAGCATGGGCCCCCCGCCCACACCGCCACCTATCGGGTTAACGTGCGCACGAAAGGGGCCGGGATCCGCGCGGATCCCGGCCCCTCACAGGGTCAGATTCAGTTGGCACCCGGGGTGACAGTCACCGCGAATTCAGTGGTGACGCCATCCTTGTCGGTGATGGTCACGCTCACCGGGTCCGCGTCCTCCTCTGTCGCCTTGAGTGGATGCAGGGTGATGACGTTCTTGTCGGGCTTACCGGCGGAGAGGGTCTCGGGGTCGGAGACCTCGACCTTGTAGTCCGCGGCCTTGTCGGACTCGGGCAGGACAACCTTCAGGTCGCGCTTCTCGGGGACCTTCACGCCCTGATCGCCGATCTCAGCGATCGTGGTCGTGACGGTCTCGACGCCGCTGGGCGTTACGTAGTTGGCGCCGGTGTTGGGGGCGCATCCGGTCAGGGCGGCGACGCCCAGGCCGAGCGCGAGCACTGCGGTGAGGATGGAACGCTTGTTCATATCCTCATGATAGGCGGCAATCCCCACACCGATGCATCACGGTGTCGCCTTTTGGGACGATGTCACACGCGCGTCACAGGGACCAGACCAGCGACCCCGACTCGACCTCCGCCCAGAACGCACTCGCGAGGCTGGCCCACTGCCGCGGGAACTGCAGCTGCGGGCTGTGCATGCCTCCTCGGATGACGCTCTCGCGAGCCCCCAGTTCCGAGGCCTCCTGCGCGTACCACGACGGCGGCCAGATCTCGTCCTGGTCCCCGTATAGCACGTGCACGGGCACTCCAGTGGCCGCGAGCGCGGGGGTGTCGGGACGCAGCTCGGCGAGGATTCGGGCGATACCGACCAGGTTCTCCGAGGCCGTGTCCAGCGCGCGAACGCGCTGAAACTCCGCCCATCCCACGCCGGGGGAAGCGAAGTTCATGTCGGGAAAGTAGGCGCGCAGGACCTGCTCGCGCGCGCCGGGGCCCGAGGGGAGGGGGTCGAGGACGGGCAGGGTGTTCATCCACTCGTAGGCGGCGCGGCCCGAGCAGAACAGGGTGACGGATGCGAAGAGGTCGGGGCGAGCGACCACGGCGGCACGCGCGACGATGCCTCCGAAGGAGTGTCCGACGAGGTGCACGCGCCCCGAGGTCCCCGCCCAGGCCTCGGCGATGGACACGAGATCCCCGACGAAGTCGCTCATCCCGTAGGCACCCAGGCCCGCGGGCGCGGCCGACCCGCCCTGGCCGCGCTGCGAGTAGGCGAGGACGTCCCAGCCGGCCTCGCCGAGGAAGGGCAGGACTGGCGCGTAGTCCTCCTTGGACCCGGTGTAGCCGGGAACGAGGAGCACGCGGCTCTCCCCGGCTCCTCCCGGCGCGCTGGCGGCGCAGGCCGAGGGGGTGCCGTCGACGAGGCGGTCGGCGCTCGGGCCGGTGAGCAGCCCGCTGAGATCACCGGCCGGGGAGGCGACGGCGACGGGCGCGACGCCAGCGGGCAGCGCAAAAGGACCGAAAGGCTCAATTCTCTTCACGCTCCCAATCGTAGAATGAACCCATGACAAACGATACGATTGCGAGCCAGCTCGCCCACCGCACGATCCGCGCCTACAAGGACCAGCCCCTCACCGAGGACGAGGTCACCACGCTCATGGAGGTTGCCCGCCACACGGCCACCGCCTCCTACCTGCAGGGGTACACGGTCCTACACATCACCGACCCGCAGGTGCGCGAGAAGATCTACGCCGCCTCCGGGCAGCCCTACGTGGGAGGCACGAAGGGGGACATGTTCATCTTCGTCGTCGACCTGTACCGCAACAGCCGCATCCGTGCCGAGCAGGGCGTCTCCTCGGAGGCCCTGTCCTCGATGAACCTGTTCCTCACGGGGGCCGAGGACGCGCTGCTGGCCGCGCAGAACGTGGTGGTGGCCGCCGAGTCGATGGGCCTGGGCACCGTCTACCTCGGCTCGATCTTGGCGGATCCGCGGCTCGTCGTGGACGCCCTCGAGCTGCCGGAGCTGACCTTCCCGATCCTTGGTCTGTTGGTTGGCCACTCGGACCAGGAGCCGGAACAGAAGCCGCGTCTTCCCCTGTCCGTCCTGACCGCCGAGAACACGTACCCGCGCGTCGAGTCCTACACCGAGGCGCTCGCCGACTACGACCGCGAGGTCACGCAGTACTACGACCTGCGCTCGGGCTCGCGCTTGGAGTCCTTCACGCACCTGGTCGCCAACGGCATCGGCGTGGGTGGCGCGCACGTGTCCCCCATCCTGGAGGTGCTCCACGAGCAGGGGCTGTGCCTGCGCTGAGCCTTCCGTACTGACGAGGCCGGGGCTTTCCCTCGCGGTCCCCTGACCGGGGAGGGGGCCGCGGCCTCGTCGCGTGCGCGGGGCGCGCGCCCGTACAATGAGCGCATGGCTGAGCTTGGTTTCCCCACCTACGTCTTTATCGAGCGCATCGCCGCGAACGCCGCCGCGCTGCACCCCTTCCCGGAGCACAACGTCGCGCTCGTGCGGGACGCGCTGGCCGACGCGGGTTTCGAGATCTCGCTGCTGGGGCCGGACGCGCCCGAGGTCGGCGAGGGCGTGTACTTCCAGCCCGAGCCTTTCGGCGACGAGGTCATGGGGCTTCTCGCGGACGCCCTGACCCTGCGGGGCATTGGCGCTTACGGCTACGCGCTCGTGGATTCGTCGCTGGGCGGGGATCTTGCCGACATCGCCCTGTTTACGCGCGTGGGCGACATGTTCCCGCGCTGGGGGCGCCGCATCCTCATGACGCGCATGTACATTCACCGCACCCCCACGGGCGGGGGAAACAAGGCGGTGACCTGGGCGTTCGGCTGCCCCGCCGACCTGGAGGAGGCCAACGCACTGCTCTCGGAGAAGTTCGAGACCGAGCCGGTCACGGACCCCCGCGGCATGGCCGCGATCGAAATCCGCCACCCCGAGTTCGCGGCGGGCACCGCCGAGCCGATGGTGCTCCTCGACGAGATCTTCCAGGTGCTGGGAGCCGCGGGCTTCCACGGCATCACGATGTGCAACGATCCGGGCCAGCCGTCCGCGGTCTAAAGCCCTCAACCGTTACGAGGTTTTGTCTTGTGTCGCTCCCGCAGCACGACCAACGAACAAGGACGCCGCTTAGAAACGTTCGTGCAGCTCACCTAGGCGTTGTAGCGCCCTTTTGAGGCTGTCACTTCGTTTCGCGGCTCTGTCGATATTCCACTCATCAGTGATGAACTGCGTCAGAATTGTTTCGTAACGCGCACCGAAAATGAAGGCGCGCCCACCATGGCTTTTGCTTTCCTTTCGTACGAAATCCTTGATATTCTTCTTCCCATACCTTGACACACAGGCCAACATTCGCTCCTTCGCATCCACCCCGTTCGGTGACTCAACTTTTGCAAGCGGCATGTTGAAAAACCTGGAGAGACCCACGTCATCCGCAAGAAGCCAGCTCTCAATCTCATCGTCGCACACACGAAGAACGACAGTATCCGCGCTTCCCTTTGGCAGGAGCCGCTTCCTAATATCGACAGGACAATACCCATCGGCATCTCGCATGAATATCCTCGGGACTGGGGAAGGAAGCCTAGCCTGTTCCCTTAGCCTAGCCTCTAGCTTCTTAGATCCTTTCAATGATTTTACTATGAATTCCTCACATTCCCAGCCCGCAGCCCTCATGACGGCATGAACCACGGGGATGTCTGTCTTTCCCTCAACGTAAACCAACGCCCTCGGTATCGATGCACTCATGATCAGAGCGTCAGACTTGGCGTCCCATCAGCGCCCATGAGAACACTAATGATCTCCGAGAACGGTGTCTCAATCTCGAGGTAACATTCGGCGTCATCACGATCACTGAGAAGACTCCCATTCGTCCCGTTCGTTCCGGGAAGGAGTACGAGGACCTCATCCGCGCCGACCGTCTCATCATCCACTATCTCAGCGGAATGACTCGAGAGGATGATCTGCACGCCACCCTTCACCTGTCGCCTTGCCTCTGCGAAAACAGATGGTAGCTCAGCCACGAGCGCGGAATGCAAAGAAAGCTCCGGCTCCTCAAGGAGCAGCACGCTCGAACCATCGGCAGGAGTTGAGACCAGCGCCCAGAGTAGCCCCAGCAGTCGCAGCGTTCCGTCCGAGAATTGCGTCTCGTTTTGCCAGGACGGACGCATACGCCAGTTTTTGTAACCCACCTCCAAGTGGGGCACACCCATGGAATCCTTTTCGAGCTTCAGCTCTTCAAACTCAGGAATAGCCCGCTGAAGGGCAGCCTGAACACGCCTGAGCCTCGCTTTCCGCATTCGATCAGGCGTTTCACTGATCTGTTGAATAATATCGGAACCATACGGGTCAGAGGCCCGTATATCACTCCCCGTTAGTCCTCTAATCACTTGCGGAACGGGATGGAAGTACCTGATCTGCCCAAAGAAGTCAGCAATCTTTCGAAACTCTTTATTGGTGACCTTTTGCTCCAGATGCGTCTGCGTCAGCAGCTCCACATCGTCTTTATCGTCCTGCGACGGGCGGCTGAGCAAGACCCTTCCGTTACATTCAACCCGTTCTTCCTGAACAAGAACCCTTCGATGTCCGGACTTCTCACATTTGATGACCAGCACATACCGCCACGTGTCGTCTCCGTCCCGCATGGACACATCGATCCTCGGGTACGGTGCCCGACGACCAAAGAGGCTCTGTATCTTGCTGTACCCTCCCCTTTGATCGACAGCCTGAACCATCCCACCCCCGGGCGCAACAATATCCCGAAGGAAACGGAACACATCAAGAAGATTCGACTTACCGACAGCATTCGGCCCAACAATAAACAGCCGCGGGCCGACATCAAAACTCAGATCCTGGAAGTTCTTCCAGTTCTTGATGTGCACATGCGAAAACTCCATGCCGCTACCTTCGTTGGATCGAGTACATATCGTATGCAGCAGGATACCGTTTGTGACAGTAGTATCACAAGCGCCAAGCCAATCGAGCTCCTCAACACGATCCTTCTGGTGTCCGGTGCCTCCAACTTCGAAAGAAACACGATGTGCAAACAACCCGGGCGAGCGGAGCGCCCAAACCGACGCAGGCACACGGCACCACTGCACCGCCCCTCCAACAGATCAAGCCGTGCCGCCTGGCAATTGGAGCCTCGATCAAGGAACACCCCAACGTGGTCGGCACGGGCGCCGGGCGATACCCCGGCCCGCACTACTGCGTGGCACAGCCGGTAGACCCGTGGCCAGGCCGACGCGTAGGAAGGGCATCAAGGCGCGCGGACGCAGCCTGACGCCCGCGCGAGGTGACCTACGGAGGAAGCGATGGATGAGCTGGCGAACCTATCGAACGTGAGCAATCAGATGTTCCTCTCCTACGCACTCGTCGGGTGGAGCGTCGTCGCATACTCAGCCGCCGACGCCTACGTCTTCGTCCACATCAAACTGGGCAGCTGTCCTCCCAGCCTCGACTACGATCGACTCAGCCAGGAGGCACGCCAGGCGCCGACGAGGGCCGCCGCCTAGCCGCGATAGTCAGGCGGCGGCCCTCGCCTCGCAGTTCAGCGAATCGCCTCCATGACGCGCACGGCGTCGAGCACGCTCACGTAGGGCAAGGGGTTGACATCCGACTCGAGGACGTACTCGGTGAGCTGGTCGCGCACGACGCCGCGCAGCTCCTCCGGGTTCCAGGGCTTACCGATGTAGTAGTCCAGGCCCGCCTGGTTGACCGCGCGGATCGTGTCCGCCTGGTCGGCCTGTCCGGTCACCAGGACCGTGCGGGTCGCACTGAAACGCTCATCCCTCATCAGCTCCACGAGGAAGTCAACGCCGGACTTGCCGGGCAGGCGATGGTCCGACAGAACCACGGCCAGCTCGTCCCCGTCCTCGACGATCTCGTCGATCACGGCCCACGCGTCGTCAACATCCTCGGCGACCTCAAGCCTGATCTTGTCCCAGAACTGTTCAAGATCGCGCTCTAGCGCGTCGCGCACGTCCGCTTCGTCCTCAAGGGACAGGATTGTCAGGGTCATGATTCCTCCTCTTGTGGTTGAGTGGGCAACGAGATCCGCATCGTAGTGGACCCCGGTTGAGAGTCGATCACGAGGGAACCCCCGTGGTCAGCGACGATGGATCGGACGATGGACATGCCCATGCCCAGCCCGAATCTGACGCGCCCCGCCTTGGTAGTGAAGTGCGGTTCCATGATCTTGTCGACGATCGCCGGGTCGATGCCCGGCCCGTTGTCGCAGACGGTGACGCTAACCCCCTCGGGCGTAGGCCGCACGGTGATGCGGATCAGTGCCTCGGCGTCGCCGCGAGCGGGAAGCTCGGGCACCCCGCCCGCACCCTCCGCGGCCGCGATCAGGTCCGCCGTCTCGTCCTCGATAGCCTCGGCGGCGTTGATGATGAGGTTGGTCCACACCTGCTGGAGCTTCGCAGGGTGCGCGCGCACGAGCGGCACGTCCTCGTAGTCGCACTCTATGCGGATCCCGCGCACGCGGTGCGCAGTCAGGCGCAGCACGTCGTCGATGCCCTCGCGCACGTCCACGGCCTTCAGGTCCTCCGCGTCGGGACGGGCGTACCCCTTGAGTGACTGCGTCAACTCGATGACCCGGTCGGAGGCAGCGAGCACCGAGCGCAGGGATCCGCCCAGGCGCGCCCCGGCCTCGTAGGCGTCGATACCGCCCGGTACCTGCGCGAGAGCGGCGGCCCCCTCCGCCCCCTGGACGCCCGCGCGCACGAGGCGCCGGGCGAGCGTGCGGTCCCCAACGACGGGCAGGATCTCCTTCACGAGGGCGCGCTCTACCGACGTGGAGCGCGGGGGCGCGGCCAGGGCGCGGGACATGGCCTCCCTCGACGAGGCCGCGGCCGGGGATCCGAGCACGGAATCGACGTCCTCGTGCAGGTGCTTCGCTGCGCGAACGAGGGCGGTCACCGGGTTGTTGAGCTCGTGGGCGATTCCGGCGCTCAGCTCGCCGAGCATCGCGTAGCGCGCGCGTTCGACCAGCTGGGCTCGGGTGGCCCGCAGGTCCTCAAGCGTGGCGGCGAGCGCCTGCTTCTGGGCCTCGAGGTCCTCGGCGAGCATCGCGTTCTCCAGGTGAAGGTCCTCGGCGCGCATGAGGCGGCGCGTCAGCGAGCGGATAGCGAGGGCGGTGAGCGTCGCTCCGATCGAAGGATCTTCGGAGATGACGATCTGCAGCTGCTCGGTCGTCAGGCGCACAACAGTCGCCTCGCTCGCCGTCTCGCCGGTGAAGAAGGCGTCCTCCGCGCGCGCCAGCGACACGAGGCCGATGAGGGGGCCCGACGTGGCCAGGTGCGCCAGGACCTCGCCCTGCGGGGAATCGCGATGCAGCGAGACCTGCCCGTCGAGCACCAGGTACACCGCCCCGACCGGCTCGCCCTGAGTGACCAGCTGCGTTCCCTCGGGCACGATCAGGCGCGGGCGCTGGCCGAGCACCCGCTCCACGCCAGCAAGCAGCTCCATGACGACCTCGCTTTCGTCGCGGTCCAGGCCCTCCAACAGCGGGCCTTGAACCGCAAACGGCGGCGGATCCTGAATGAGCGCTCGGATCTGACGCTGCGAGTAGCCGCACCCGCTCAGGTAGCGCACCATCGTCGAATACGCCTGGCCGGCCAGCAGGGGAACCGTCCACGGAGCCTTGAGCACCGACGACAGGGCGCCAGACTGCATGCACCGGGCCAGGTCTCGGTGCTCGGCATTATCCGTGACGACCACCCACTGGACGCGCTCCAGAACCGGGATCGTGGCCGCGTGGTCGATCAGCTCATCAATGTCGGGGACCTCCGAGGTCACGAGCCCCATGAGCACGTGGTCGCCGGGGCGCAGGCCCGCCTCGTACGCCACGAGGTCGCTTATCCCATCCACACGATCCAGGCACAGGCCCGGGAAGGCGTGGGCGAGGTCCCTGGTGACCGGCGCCGCTATCGACCGAGAGTCGTCGCCGACCACCAGCATGTGAATCGGGTAGCCCGCACGGTGCCCTCCGCTGCGCACGTCCGTTCGCGCCAGCACCGAGGCGTCCTCCGCGTCGGGTCCCCGCGTCCACCCGTGGGCGAGCCCCGGCCTCGGGCGCGCCCCGCCCGAGCCAACCACCGCCTCGTCCATGGACACGTCACATCACCCCGATGAGTCCCCACGTCAGCGGTGCGACGAACGCCAGGAGGATGATGCCCACGATGCCGACCACGATGCCGACGACCACCATCTCGCGTGTGGGCGTGGTGCCCGTCGAGTACGCGATCGCGTTGGGCGGGGTCGAGATCGGCAGGCACATGCCCAACGAACAGCCCAGCGCGATAACTATCGCGATCTCGGCGGCGCTCGTAGAGACGGTGGTCGCCAGGCCCATGCCCATCGGGATGAGCAGGTTCGCGGACGCGGAGTGCGAGATGACGTTCGAGGTCACCCACCCCACGAGGGCGAGCACGAAGATCAGGAGGACGCCCGGGATCGAGGCCCACTGGATCGAGCCGAGCATCCACTTGTCGAGGCCGGTGGCCGCCACGCCCGAGCCCAGGGCGATACCGCCCGCAACCAGCCATAGGACCGGCCAGTCCAGTGCGCGCAGGTCGTCGCCGCTCATCACCTTCGTCATGAGGAGGACGACGACCGGAAGGAAGCCCACCACGTTGGCGGAGACGTGATGCAGGGACTCAGTCATCCACAGGAGGATCGTCGCGCCCGCGACCGAGTAGAAGATGATCGCGTTGCGGGACTTCTCGAATCGGGCAGAGGTGTCGATGTTGAAGGAGGCGTCGGAGGGGATGTAGCGCCAGGCGATGAACGCCCACGACAGGGCGAGGAGGACCAGCATGAGCGGCACGGCCGCGAGCATCCACTGCAGGAAGGTCACCGTGACGCCGGCGTTCTCCAGGGCGCCCAGGGCGATCGCGTTCGGCGGGGTGCCCACGGGCGTGCCCATGCCGCCCACGTTCGCGGCCACCGGGATCGACAGCGCGATTCCCGTGCGCGCCTTGCCCTCGGGCAGGGCCATGATGACCGGCATCATGACGGCGAACATCGTGGCCGTCGTCGCCGTGTTGGACATGAACATACTCATGATCGCGGTGATCAGCATGACGCCCATGACGGTCAGGCGAGGCTTTCCGATGAAGGGCTTGAGGAGGACGGCCGACAGGGCACGATCCAGCTTGTACTTCGCGGCGCCGTCGGCCACCATGAAGCCGCCCAGGAACAGGACGATCACCGGGTTGGCCAGCGCCCCGAAGAACTTCGTGTACGCGGGTGCACCCTCGCCCACGGCGAGGACGGCGTGGTCCGAGATGAAGAGGACCTCCAGGAAGATAACGAGGACAGCCGTGCCCGCGAGGGGCACCGCCTCCGTGACCCACAGCAGGATCGCGGCCAGGAAGATACCGAACATGCGGGTGCCCGACACATCCAGGCCCGGGAGCTGGATAAACAGGGACGTCACGATGCAGGCCAGCGCGCCACAAGCGCCGAAGGCCTTGATCGGGCTGATCTTCTCCTTCTTCTTGGACAAACCCCTCTGTCGGGTGGACATGTTCTGGGCGGAGCGCGGGTTGATTGACACTGCGCCCTTCGAGCGTCGAGCCATTGCGAAGAGACCTCATCGTCTTGCGTGGATACTGTCAAATTAGTGTAGGCCAGCGCACACGAAATGTGAAACCGGGGCGGCGGCGCTTCCGCTACCGCCCCGGTCCGCCCATGCCCCGGTCCGCCCCTGGCGCACCAACGGACGCGGGTGGACGCGCGACCGCTCAGTCGGCCTCGTCGATCGCGTAGCCGCTCGGGACCACGCCCGGGCGCGCCGGCTCCCAGCCGAGCGCGGGTGCAACATAGTCGGCGAAGTTGCGGATGATCGACCAGTTCTCCTCGAATCCGAGGTGGTTGGGGATCGTCAGCAGGAGAGTGTCGGCCTCGGCTAGGGCGCGGTCCTGGCTCAGCTGCTTGACGAGGGTCGCGGGATCGGCCGCGTAGGTTCGCCCGAAGGTCGCGATGCCCGAGTCGAGCTGGCCGACCTGGTCGCCCTGAGCGCTCAGGCCGTAGAGCCCGCGGTCACGCTCTGACAAGAGGGGGAAGATCGAGCGGGAGACGGACACGCGCGGCGTCCACTCGTGCCCGGCCTGGACCCACGCCCTCCGGTAGGCGCGCAGCTGCTCAGCCTGGATGTCGCCGAAGGGCTTGTCCCCGTGCTCGAAGACGAGCGTTGAGCTCATCAGGTTCACGCCGTCGCGCGCCGCCTGAATCGCCGAGGCGTTCGATCCGGCGCCGTACCAGATCCGATCGCGCAGGCCCGGCGCGTGAGGGAGGACCGGTAGGGGCGTGCCCGGGGTCATCTGCGTGGGGTACTGCTCGGCCAGCGGCGCGGCCTCGGCCATGGGTTTGCCCGCGACCGCTTCGAGGAAGCGCTCGTAGTGGGCCCGGGCCAGGTCGGCGCCGCGCGGGTCCTCGGCGCGGTAGCCGAAGGACTCCCAGCCCCTCTGGGCGATCTCGGGGGCGCCCCGGGAGACGCCGAGGGCCGTGCGCCCATCGGCGATCAGGTCGAGGGCGGCGGCCTCCTCCGCGAGGTACAGGGGATTCTCGTAGCGCATGTCGATGACCCCGGTGCCGACCTCGATGGCCTTGGTTCGCGAGGCGATGGCGGATAGTAGCGGCATGGGCGCGGCCGCTTGCGGGGCGAAGTGGTGGACGCGGAAGAAGGCGCCGTTGACGCCGATCTCGTCGGCCGCCACCGCCAGGTCGATCGCCTGACGGAGGGACTGGGCTGCGGAGATGCCGTGGTGGCCGCCGTTCGTGTAGTGGCCGAAGCTGAGGAATCCGAAGTATTTCATGACGCTAGCGTAAGACACTGCGATTGAATCTTCAACCACATTAGACGTGGGATGCGCGATAGATGGCGGCATGAACCCCTCAATGCGCACGTTGACCCGAGAGGTGGCGGCCTGGGCAGGCTGCCCACCCTGCCACCAATAGGGTTTAGCTGCGCTTTAGAGGGTTAACCCCCGCCAGTAGAGGGACTCAGACACTAGTCGCACGACATACTCACCGCCCACACAGCACCCGGAAAACCATCCAGACGACAAGAAAAGCCCGCGGCGGCCGGTAATCTGCGGGTTATAGGACACTACGTGTTGGTTGAGGGTAAGTCCCAGGTGTCGTGATTGGGAGCTGTTTGGGGGGAATCGCCTTATTAGAAGTGTTGTGTCGGCGTGTCGTCGGCGTGTCGGCCCCCTAACCAGGCAATTCCCCCCGATAAGCAACGGCGGTCCCGCGCCAGCGGGCCGAACGAACCGCGGAATACAAAAACCGCAGATCCCGAAGGATCTGCGGTTAATCGTGCGCGAGGGGGGAGTTGAACCCCCACTCCATCACTGGAACACGGACCTGAACCGTGCGCGTCTGCCTATTCCGCCACTCGCGCGTACCCAGAAAGAATAGGGGCTTGCGTGCCCGTTCGTCAAATCCGCGCGACATGACCCAGGACACACGGGCGCCTTCGTCGGACGCGCGCGCCAGCGATAGCGACACAAAACAAGTATCGCCTACAGCGCTAACCTGCATGCAACGACGCCAGCAACTCCCAACAAGGTCGCAGCGATCACGCAAGCGTCAACCCAGCCGAGTCGCGCGCGTCTCCCCCGCCGGCGCGCGCCGGCCTCGTCGAACACACCGAGGGCGCCGCGCATGGACATGGCGCGCCCCGTCTCGGCGGCCCCCCGAGACGTAGCGGACAGGATCGCGGTGGTCACGTCGACGCCGAGCCGCGCGTATCCGCCGAGCGACAGGGTGGCAACGTCCTGCCCGAGGCGCAGCTTGGCCGTGTCGAGGACTGCCTGAGCCTGGTCGCGCAGCATCGGCATGGCCCGCAGGGCGGAGGCCATCACGAGCGACCACTGCTCGACGGGGGCCCCGAGGAGGCGCAGCGGCATCAGGAAGAAGCGCAGCGCCCCCGCGAGCGCCGCCGTTGGCGTCACCCAGGCGATCAGGGCGGATCCCCACAGGACGACGACGGCCAGCACGCAGACGCGCAGGAACAGTTCGAGCCCGTCGCCCAGCCACGCTCCGACGCAGCCGCCGACGAAACCGGAGACCAACCACAGGGGAGGACGCGGGGCGACGCTGAGCGGGAGGCGAATGACCAGGGAGGCGAGCGCGAGCAGGCCGCCGACGATCGCGAGCGTGGACCATCTGGGCTGCAGGATGACGCACGTGGTGAGCAGCGTCCAGCAGGCGATGAGGGTTCCGGGCCACGCGCGCCCCAGGATCGTCGGCCAGGGCAGTGGGCGAGGCAGAGCGAAGCCCGCGGCCCTGCGCGGCTTGTCGCGGGCGGCTAGCTCACTCTGACCGCCGCCTTGGGGTGCTCGGTGGCCGGTCGTCTCGGTCGGGAACCACCCGCTGCTGGCGCCGCCGCCGGGGCCGGTCGCCCCGCACGAGGAGTGTGGCCGGTTCATGCGAGCACCCCCTCGTGCAGGTGTCGGTGGGTGTCGCACAGGGTGTCCATGCCGTCGAGGTCGTGAGAGATGACAAGGATCGATAACCCGGCGCGGCGGCGCTCGTCAAGCACGGAGATGAGCAGCTCGCGCGAGGCGGCGTCGAGGCCGGCCATGGGTTCGTCGAGGATGAGGACGCGCGGGTGGGCGGCGAGGAGCCCGGCGAGGGCGACGCGCCGCATCTGTCCGCCGGAGAGGTCGTCGATGCCACGCGAGGCCAGCGCGGGGTCGAGCCCGACGAGGCCCATCGCTTGCTCGACGATTCGGTCGCCCTCCTCGCGGCTGATGGCTTTCTTGCGCCGCCCGATCCCACTGCCGACGAGGGGTCCGTGCCCCGCGGCCGCGAGGATGTCGGAACGCACGGAGGGGCGCTGGAGTTGGAGCCTGGCGAACTGCATGGACAGGGCGACGTCGCCGACCCGGCGTTCCATGGGTTCCCCTCCGAGGGTGACGCGCCCCCACGCGGGGGTGAGCAGGCCGGTGAGGATGCGCGAGAGGGTGGTCTTGCCGGAACCGTTGTCGCCGGTGATGAGCGTGGCCTGCCCGGGGTCGAGGATGAGACTGACGTCGCACAGGACGGGCTTCTCCCAGGGGGTGCCCAGGTCATAGGTGTGGGCGACGCGGTCCGCCCACAGGTGTTCCGTGTTGATGAGGTCGGGGGCGTCCCACGTCCTCGCCGCGGAGGCGTCGGGGGCGCGATGGGACGAGGCCGTGGCGCGCTCGTGGGGAGCACGACCGCCAGCACGGGCCGCCGCGCGCGCGGGCGGGGCGTCGGCACACGCATCGGGTACGGTCGCGGCCTCTCCGGGCGGGGCTGTGGCCACATTGCGGGGGTCGGGTGAGGCCGCGCGCGTGTCGGAGAGGATGCGTCCGTCTCGAACCGTGATGACGCGGTCGGCGCGGGCGGCCTCGGCGGGGTCGTGCGTGATGTGGACGACGGCGATCCCCGAGTCGGGCAGGGAGGCGAGCAGGTCGAGCATGTCGGCCCGACCGTCTCGGTCGATCATGGCGGTGGACTCGTCGGAGATGAGTAGGCGCGGGGAGCGGGCGAGGGCGCCGGCGAGCGCGAGGCGCTGGAGCTGTCCTCCGGACAGGGAGCGCGGATCGGCGTCGGCGAGGCCGGGCAGGCCGACGCGCTCAAGGAGCGCGTCGAGGTCAAGCGCCTCGACGTCGCGCCCGCTCATGCCCCACGTGACGTCCTCAGCGACGTGCTGACCGAGGACGAGCAGTTCGGAGCGCTGTCCAACCAGGGCGGTTCCGCCCACCGCGCCGAGCATGCCGCCGCCGGCGCGCGCGCCCTCGGTGGGGGTGGCGCCCGCGAGGAGCAGGGCGAGGGTGGACTTACCCGATCCGTTGCGGCCGACGACGACCGTGAACTCGGGGCGTTCGAGGGCGAGGCTGACGCCCCGCAGCGCCGGGTGGTCCGCGCCCGGGTAGGTGAAGCTGGCGTCCGTGAGGGTGAGGGGCATCAGGGACGAGGCAGGCGCCGCGTCGCCGGGTTCGCTTTCGTCGCGGGTCGGGGCGTCAAGGAGCGGGTCCCATCCGTCGTCGAGGGTGATGCGCCGCAGGATCGCGCCGAGGAGCCAGCGGGCGGCGAGCACGAGGAAGGCGACTCCGATGAATCGGGTGATGGGGATCCACACCCACCAGGCGTCGACGATCCACTGGCCGAGGGCGTGTCCGGCCTCGACGAGGCCGCCCGTACCGGGGATGTTCCCGATGAGGCGCAGGTATCCGTCGAGCGTCTTCTGGATGCTCTCGAGGCCGAGGGTCCGCAGGTCCGACAGGACGAGGAAGGCCAGGCCGGTGCCGACGCCCCAGACGACGCCGAGGAGGGCGGCGACGGCGCTCACGCTGAGCCACGAGGCTCGCTTCTTCTGGAGGTATCCGATGATGAGGCCGACGAGGGCGGCCTGGAAGGAGCGGCCGGCGGTGGCGAAGCCTCCGACGGCGATGGCCAGGAGCACGGTGGAGGCGAAGGCGGCGACGGCGGCGCGGGGACGCAGTTTGAGGGAGGCCATGGCGAGGGGGACCGCCGTGGCTACCTGGAAGAGCAGCTGGAAGACGGGGGTCACGGCGGCGATGAGGCCGAAGGTGACGGCCAGGCCCGAGAGAGCGCCGGCGGTCGCCACCTCGACGGGTGTCATGCGGCGGGCGTCACGCGCGTAGTCACTCATGCGTCTAGTGTCGCAGGCATCGCCCTCATCTGCGAGCGCCGAGCGCGGCAGCCGACAAAGCCCCCTTTCGCGCCCGCGCCACTGCCACCCAGAAGACCAGGAAACGTTAAGGATACGGATCGTTACACCAAGCGCGATCAGCGGTACAATCCCAGTTATCTCAGTAGGAAGGGACGAACCATGGCACAGCGTGTGGAAGCATGCCTGACGTTCAAGGCATCTGAGGCATTCTCGCTCTTTGTCACTTTCCGGAGCAACTTGCTCCAGCTGGCAGAGCGTAAGTTCTTCGCGTGCGGAGTCCGGCACGTCGCCGCATACATCACGGACGACCCGCTTGAGGCGTGGGCCGGTTTCCAGCGGGTAGACGTGTTCGTTGAGCTCGAGTGTGACTCGTGGGCGCAGGCTGAGATAGTCGCGCGTGACCTTCTCGAGGAGACCGCAACCCTGTCCCACGTCACTCTGACGGAGGATAGCGACCGCAAAGTGAGCCTCAGCCAGTCTGAACTTGCAGAGAATTCCTCCATGTTCGCAGGAGCGTAACGGCCGTGCGGTACCGACGCGTTGAAGAAGGTATCGCACGAGCCGCTCGCCAGGCTGTCCACTACACTCCCGAGATTCTCAACCCGCTGAGCGCCGCTCTGATCGGCGCTTCTGGTTTCGTCAACGGGCACATCCGATGGATACTCCTAGTTTTGGGGTTTGTTGTCTCCTGGCCGGAACGGTCCTCGGCAAGAAGCGTGATCACGATAATGAGCGTGAGATCTTGGAGCGCCAAAAGTCGTTGGAGGAACTTGAGGCCGGCATACAGCGAGAACAGGATAAGGTGGCCCAGCTCGAGGCGGACAACCAGAGGGAACGCAACGCGATGCGTAAAGTTCTCGAGCGCCTCGCACAGGATCTGTGTCACGAGCTTTCACTGTGGGACGAGTCAACGCGCGTGACGATATATGGCCACATTGACGACGGTAGCACCTCCGGTTTCCTCCCCCTCGCAAGATGCTCATGCAACCCAAGATTCGAGAGGCTTGGGAGGAGCTTCTACAAGGCTTCGGAGGTCGGGTACCTGCGCGTCGCATGGGAGGACGGACGCGTGCAGCGCAGCTTCCGCTCAACCAGCGGCGCTCGAGAGAATCTATGGAAACCCCACACCGATAGGTTTGGGGAAATGAGGACACCTCCTCTCACCCAGGGAGAGGCTGAAGCCCTTGAGCTGACCATGGAGCCGCCCAGCGTCATCGGCATACGGCTCGATGCGGACCATGGGGCACAGAAACACGGTGTCATCCTGTTTGAGTCGATGGCACTGAACAAGCTCAGCATTCAACAGCTGCACAGCCTGTTGGAAGCACCCCAGGTGCAATCACTGAGAATCGTCATGAATGCCGTGTCCGCACTGTTCCACTCCATTACCATTGCCCAGGCCACCGAAGAAGCCGAGGAACTCAAGGCGCTTCTACGCCCCGTTCAACTCTCCGAAGGGGATGTGGACGCTCGGTGTTGAGGGCGCGGCCCGGTCCACGTTGCGGCGCTGATCGTCGAAGAAGATGTGCGGCTGCAAGACTCCAAGGATCGGTCCCTTGTCAATTCCGCCGAGGAAGAAGGCGTCATTGACGCTCAGCCCCCACTTGCGGATCGAGTTGATGGCTCGCTCGTGGGCGGGGGCGCTGCGCGCCGTCACGACAGCGACGCGCACCCTGCGCCTGTAGCCACCCGGGTCATCGACGCTTCTGGCGTCCTCAATCCCCTGGATTCTGTTAATCTTCCCGAGGAAATCTGCCAGTGGACCCTTGGGAATTGCCTCGTTCGCCAGGGCCGTCTCGTTTCTCTGATACTCCTCCAGGCCGCTCTTCTGGTAGACCTTCTCGGAAGAGTCGGTGGCCAGGACACCATCGAAGTCGAAGGCGATGCGCAAGTCGGTATCTCCGTCGTCCTCGAACCCGGGGCCCACGACGCGTCCCGCCGCGAAACCCAGGCCGGTGGCCTCGCGAACATCGTCCTCATTGGCCGAGAGGAACAGGGACATGCGCAGCGGTTCCATGAAACGGTAGGGCGATTGCCCCTGCATGAAGATCGCGCGCGTGATGTCTAAGCCGTGATGTTCGACCGAGCGCATGACGCGCAGCCCAGTTTCGGGGTCGTTGCGTGACAGGATGACTACTTCGACCAGGCGCTCGTCCTCGGAGAGGTCGTTGAGGGCCAGGAGGCGCCGAATGAAGGGGAAAGCAACCCCCGGTTCCAGCACATCATCGATGTGCTCGCGCTGATACTCGCGGTACTTCTCCTCGCCCTTGTTTCGGAATACGGCGTCCGATTCCTCCAGGTCGAAAAGAGCGCTTGATGCGACACCGACGACGAGGGCACGATCCAGATCAAGATTGCCGGGCATACCGTGTTTCCTTCCGCTCGCAGGTGCTCGCTGCCTTGAGAGACAGGGTATAGCTGGCCGTGCACACCTGCGGCTCTGGGGGACAGGGGCGCACCTGCGCAGGGTCTACGCCACCTCGTCGGGGGGCAGTGCGACGGGGACGGGGGTGTCGAGGTCGCGGATGCTCGGGATGACATACATTGCCGCACCAAGAAGACAGAAGAAGGTACCCGAAGCGGCAATGAACTGCGCCCCGAAAGTTGGACGCGTTTAATGGTAGTCGTTATGCGGCTTCCTGTAGGGCCTGATCCCGGTATTCTGCCGGGGTCAGGCCCTTGAGCTTTACTTGGCGTCTTACCGTGTTCCAGTGCGTGATGTAGGCGGCGAGGTCGGCTTTGAAGCTCTCGAAGGTCTGCCAGTCCTGGCCGCGGAAGAATTCGTCCTTGAGGTGTCCGAAGACCTGCTCAGCGGCGCCGTTGTCGATGCAGTTGCCTTTGCGTGACATGCTCTGGATGAAACCGTTATCGGCAAGCGCGCTGATGTAGGTCTCGTGCTGGTACTGCCATCCCATGTCCGAGTGCAAGATCGGCTCGACCCCTGCTGGTTTGGCGTCCATGAGTATCTGGAGCATCTCTTGTTGCTGGGCGAGGTTGGGGCACATCGAGATGGAGTAGGCGACAATCTCTTTGCTGGCAAAGTCGTAGACCGGAGCGAGGTAGGCCTTACCGAAGGAGAGCTTGAACTCGGTGACATCGGTACCCAATTTCTGCCAGGGACCGGTCGCCGTGAAGTCGCGACCGATAATGTTCTTGAAGCTGTGCCCCACGTCCCCCTTGTAGGAGTTGTACCTGTGGTAGGCCCTCTCGCGGCGTATGCCGCAGCGCAGCCCCATCTCACGCATCATCTTCAAGACCGTCTTATCGGCGATGCGCTCCCCTTCCTCAGCACGCAGGCACATGGCTACCTGCCTGTGACCGCACCCGTTGGGGGTACGTGAAAAGATCTGGGCGACCTTGGGACGTAGCTGCACTCTGGTTGGCTGCTGGGGGTGAGCCAGCGCGTAATAGTAGCTCGACCTGGCAAGGCCAGCCACCTCAAGGAGATCACGCACCGCGTGTCCCTGCCCTGAAAGCTCAGCGACCACTAGGGCTTTGTCCCGGTTTGGGAGCGCCTCTGCGCCTTCAGGGCAATCGTTTTTTTTAGGTACGCCACCTGCGCCTCAAGCTTGCGTACGCGCTCGGCGAGTTCCTCCTCACGCGTTGGCGGCACCGCCCGCACCGACCCCTTCGGCCTGCCCTTAGGCTTGGGCTTGAGCGCCTGCGCACCGCCCTCACGGTACAGCCTGCACCACCGCTTCAACGGTGTCGCGCTCGCAATACCGAAACGCACCATCGCCTCAGGCTTACTCATCCCACCATCAACCACGGCCCTGGCTGTGAACTGCGTGCCGGGGCCTGTCGTCAGCGGCCCTCGATGATGGCCATGAGTGGTTCGTAGTGCGCGTCGACGGCGGCGGCGTAGGCGGCTGGGTCCCCGGCCTCGCATGCGCGCAGGATCGCGGCGTGTGCCTCGGCGGCGTCCTCCATCTCCTGGCGCGAGGCTGCGGCCAGCTGGGGCGTGACGCTCTGGTGAACCAGCCACATGGCTGCGACGAGCTGGTGCATGAGCGGGTTTTGCAGGTAGGCGAGCAGGCCGGAGTGGAAGGCGATGTCCTGGTCGAGGTAGGTGCTGCCTAGGTGTGCGTTGTCGGCCATGGTCTTGACGAGTTCCCACAGGTGCGGATTTTGCGTCCCCTTCATGGCTCTCGTGAGCGGTAGGGCGATCCCCAGGTCGAGGGCGTGGCGGGTCTCGACGATTGAGTGTAGGGACTGCACGCCGTTGATGTCGTCGAGGGCCGCGCGCAGGACGAGCGTCTCCACGAGGGGCTGCATTGACATGTCGCCGACGTAGGAACCCGAGCCCTGGCGTACCGTGACGATGTCGAGAGCCTGGAGCTTACGCAGGGCCTCGCGCACAGAGGATCGCGAGACGCCCAGGTCGGCGCACAGGGCAGACTCGGTGGGCAGGCGGTCCCCCGGACGCAGCCCGTGGCGCAGGATGTAGGACTTGATGGCGTCCATCGTCACTGAGGATCGCGTATCTATCTGCGCAGGTCCCGGACGGTTTGCGTCGGCGGATCCGGGTGCTTGCGCTGTAATCTCTTGCACGGATTTGTCTGACAACATATGATCAGTATAGCGAGCGGAACACAAGATCCGCACGTTCCATTTCTCGAAGATGAGGAGCGAGAGCATGCGAATGAGCAAGAACTTCGCAACCGGCGCAGCGCTAGCGGCTGCGGCTGCAATGGCCCTGACCGCTTGCGGCGGCGGTTCCACGACCGGAACCGGTAGTGGCACCGAGCTGAACGTCGGCCCGGCCTACACGACGACCGACTACGGCCCCCTGACCAGCTCTGCACTGGCCATGGGAAGCAACTGGCAGGTCCTCGAGGGCCTGTACCGCCTGGACCGGAGCGACTACAGCGTCAGCCCCGCCCTGGCCGCCGGTGATCCCGTCAAGGTCTCCGACACTGAATACGACATCAAACTGCGTGACGGCGCCAAGTTCTCCGACGGCACCGACGTGAAGGCGGCCGACGTGGTCGCCGCCTATGACAAGGCCACCGCAAAGGGCTCGCTCTTTGGGCAGTTCTACACCTTCGTCGACTCGATGGAGGCCAAGGACGACACGACCGTCACCATCCACCTCAAGTACCCCTTCGCCGCGCTGAAGGAACGCCTGGCGATCCTCATGGTCACCCCCGCCTCGGCGGACGCTGACGCCATGAAGTCCAACCCCATCGGGTCGGGCCCCTACAAGTACACCGAGGTCGGCGAGCAGAAGATCACCGCGGTGCCCAACGAGCACTACAACGGCAACACCCCCGCGACCGTCGACACGATCAACTGGAACCCCCTCAAGGATGACTCCGCGCGCCTGACCGCCGCGATCGGCGGCACGATCGACGTCGTCGAGTCCGTCCCCGCCTCCTCCCAGAAGGACCTGAAGGACGCCGGCTGGACCGTCGAGTCCAAGCCCGGCTACGGCAACGCCTTCATGATGTTCAACACGCAGAAGGCCCCCTTCGACAAGCCCGAGGTGCGCCGCGCCTTCCTCAAGGCCGTCAACAGGCAGAAACTGATCGACACCGCTCTCGACGGCGAGGCCGTCCCGGCGACCTCCTTCCTGCCCGAGACCAACCCCGCCTACAAGAAGCCGGCGACCGACCTGTCCTACGACAAGGACGCCGCCACGCAGCTCCTGAACGACGCCGGCGCGGCCGGCATGACGGTGAACCTCCTGACCACGGATCACCCGTGGATCGTGGCGATGGTCCCGCAGATTACGGCTGACCTGGAGGCCCTCGGCCTGACCGTCAACCACACGAGCCAGGCAACCGGCGACCTCTACAACAATGTGACCGACGTCAAGGACGCCGTGCCCAGCTACGACGTCATCATCGCCCCCGGCGACCCCTCGGTCTTCGGCGTTGACCCCGGCATCATCATCTCCTGGTGGAACGGCGACAACGTCTGGTCCCAGAAGCGTCACGGCTGGCAGGTTTCGGATCCCGACTCCTTCAAGCAACTCCAGACCATCATCGAGGAGGCCGGCCAGCTTGAGGGCGACGCCGCCAACGCCAAGTGGGGCGAGGCCCAGGATCTTCTCGCCGAGAAGACCGTCCTCTTCCCGCTCGTGTTCCGCAACGTCATCTCCGGCTCCAACCCCGAGAAGGTGCAGGGCTTCAAGCCGATCGCCACGACCGGCCTGCAGCTGCTCGGTGTGAGCACCAAGTAGGTCCTTGCGGACCTCGTAGAAAGGAGGGGTGGAGCGCCCACCCTGAGGCAGACGCCACAGGCGGGCGCCACCCCTCCTTTTCTGTGTCCAGAATCCGTTGAAATGGAGGTCTAACAGTGAATAACCTTCTGCGTCTCATCGGACGACGACTGGTGGCCTTGCCGATCATGGTGGTCGGCGTCTCCTTCCTCGTCTTCTTCATCATGTCGCTATCCCCCGTGGACCCCGCATACTCTGCCCTGGGCGAGTCGGCGAGCCCCCAGGCCCTCGAGGCCTACCGCGAGCAGCACGGTCTCAACGACCCCTTCTTCGTCCAATACGGCCGCTACCTGTGGAACATGCTCCACGGCGACCTCGGCACCTACGGCGCGGGCTCCGCCAGCGTGACGGACCTGGTCGCCAAGGCCCTGCCCGTCACCCTGCAGCTGACCTTCCTCGGCCTGTTCTTCGCCGTTATCATCGCCTTCCCCCTCGGCGTCCTCGCCGCGCTCTACCGCGATCGCTGGCCAGACCAGGTCATCCGAGTGCTCTCGGTCGTCGGCATCGGCACCCCCTCCTTCTGGCTCGCGACGCTGCTGGTCATGGCCTTCGTCAAGACGTTGCCCGTCTCCGGCCCACTTCCCGCCTTCACGGTGAACCCGGGCGGCTGGTTCCTGCGAATGCTGCTGCCCGCCATCGCCCTGGCGGTGCCCGTCGTCGGTCAGATGACGCGCGTCGTTCGCACCTCGATGGTCGAGGAACTCGATCGCGACTACGTCCGCACCGCGGTCGGCGCGGGCATTCCCAAGCGCATCGTCGTCGCCCGCAACGTCCTGCGCAACGCGCTCATCACCCCCGTCACCGTGCTCGGCCTGCGCGTCGGTTACCTGATGGGTGGCGCGGTCGTCATCGAGATCATCTTCTCGATCAACGGCATGGGGACGGTGGTCCTGCTCAAGGGCATCCAGGAGAACTGGGTGACGCTGGTGCAGGGAGGCGCCCTCGTCGTCGCGATCGCCTTCATCGTCGTCAACATCGTCGTCGACATGCTCTACCTGCTCATCAATCCGCGAATTAGGTCGGTGTGAGGCATGAATCAGAAAGAAAAGCTCGCTAAGGTCACCAAGAAGGGCGTTCGCTTCTCGCGTATCGGCGCGATGTCCCTGGGATCTAAGATCGCGATCGGCGTTCTGGCGTTCGTCGTCCTCGTCTCGATCCTGTCGCCCCTCGTTTCCCCATATACCCCCGACGATATCTTCGACAAGTGGATGCGACCGTCCGGCGAACACCTGTTCGGCACCGACCACGTGGGTCGCGACGTCTTCGCCCGCGTCCTGTACGGCGGTCGTTTCTCTCTCCTGATCGGCCTGTGCTCGACGATCGTCGCTCTCTTCTTCGGAGCGATCATCGGCTCCATCGCGGCGGTCGTCCGCAAGAGCATCTCCGAGACGATCATGCGCATCCTCGACATCATCATGGCGGTGCCCGGCATCGCGATGGCGGCCGTCACGGTCCTCGTCTTCGGTCGCACGCTGACCAAGTCGGGCAACACCGTGGGCCTGGTGATCGTCATCATCTGCTCGGTCGCCTTCGTCTACATCCCGCAGCTGGCGCGCATCGTCCGCGCCAATGTCATTGCGGCCTACGGCGAGGACTACGTGCGCGCGGTCATCGTCTCGGGCGCCCGCGCCCCGTGGATCCTCACCAAGCACGTCATGCGCAACACGGCCGCCCCGGTCCTCGTCTTCGCCACGGTCCTCGTCGCCGACGCGATCATCCTCGAGGCCTCCCTGACCTTCATCGGGTCCGGCCTCCAGGCGACCACCGTGGCCACGTGGGGCAACGTCCTGTCCGAGGCCTCGTCGAACCTGTCGGTCCTGCGCGGCATGTGGTGGACCGCCTTCTTCCCCGGCCTGTTCATCATGATCACCGTCCTGTGCCTGAACCTCCTGTCCGAGGGCATCACGGACGCGATGGTCGCAGCGCCCTCCTCCGCGGCGGTCGCCCAGGTCGATAAAGATACCGAGCGTGAGGCCGACCGCCTCCTCCTTGACCCGCGCCTGGCATACGCCGAGCAGGCCGAATCCCTGCAGACGCGCCTCGACGACCTCAAGGACGTCGAAGGCAAGCGTAACGACCGCTTCGAGGCCTCCTTCGAGGAAACCCCGCTGCTCGAGGTCAAGGACCTGTGCATCAAGTTCGAACGCCACGGAGACGTCAACGTCGTCGACCACGTGTCCTTCAAGGTTCGCCCCGGCGAGACCATGGGCCTCGTCGGCGAGTCGGGCTGCGGCAAGTCGATCACCGCCCTGACGATCATGGGCCTCATCGACCCCAAGGCACAGATCACGGGCGAGATCCTCTACCAGGGCGAAGACCTGCTGGCCAAGACGATGGAGGAACGTCGCGCGCTGCTGGGCCACGAGATGGCCATGATCTACCAGGATGCCCTGTCCTCCCTGAACCCCGCAATGCTGATCAAGGCTCAGATGAAGCAGCTGACCAGCCGCGGGGGCACCCGCAGCGCCGAGGAACTCCTGACCCTGGTGGGCCTCGATCCCAAGCGCACGCTGGAGTCCTACCCGCACGAGCTCTCGGGCGGCCAGCGTCAGCGCGTCCTCATCGCCATGGCCCTGACCCGCGACCCGAAGCTCATCATCGCGGACGAGCCGACCACCGCCCTGGACGTGACCGTCCAGAAGCAGGTCATCGCACTGCTCAACGAGCTGCGCGAAAAGCTCGGCTTCGCCATGATCTTCGTGTCCCACGACCTGGCGCTCGTCGCCGAGGTGGCGCACCACATCACGGTCATGTACGCCGGCCAGGTCATCGAGCAGGCTCCCACGAAGGAACTGCTCACACACCCCACCCATGAGTACACGCGCGGCCTGCTGGGCGCGGTCCTGTCGATCGAGTCCGGCTCCGGTCGCCTGCACCAGGTTCCGGGAACGGTGCCCTCGCCTCGGGACTTCCCCGTCGGCGACCGCTTCGCCCCCAGGTCCTCGCACCCCGACTACGGCCTGGATATCCGCCCGGTCCTCACCGAGGTGGGCCCCGAACACGTTTACGCAGCCCTTCCGCCGCGCGACGAAAGAACGGCTGTCGACGGCCCGGCTGAGGACGCGAACGCAAAGGAGGAGAACCGATGAGCGCTGACACTCCGATCATCGAGCTGAGGGACGTTGAGGTTACCTTCAACTCCCGCACCGGCTCCCTGTTCAAGCCGAACAAGGTCCACGCGGTGCGCGGCGTCAACATGCGCATCGAGCGCGGGCAGACGCTCGGCATCGTCGGGGAGTCCGGCTGCGGCAAGTCGACGACCGCCAACGTCATGTGCGGCCTGCAGATGCCGACGAAGGGCCGCGTGTTCTTTGGCGGCGAGGAGGTCACCAAGCGTGGCGCGGACGCGCGCCGGCGCATCGGCCGCGTCGTTTCCGTGGTCTTCCAGGATCCCGCGACCGCGCTGAACCCCCGCATGCACGTCGCGGACCAGCTCGCCGACCCGCTGCGCGTGCACGGCATCGGCGACGAGGCCTCCCGGGCCAAGCGAGTGCGCGAACTGATCTCGCTCGTCGGCCTGCCCTCCAGCGCCCTGGACGCGCTGCCCGGACAGCTCTCGGGTGGCCAGCGCCAGCGCGTGGCCATCGCGCGTGCTCTGTCCATCGGCCCCGACGCGATCATCGCCGACGAGCCCACCAGTGCGCTCGACGTGTCGGTGCGCGCCCAGATCCTGAACCTGCTCACGGACCTCAAGAAGGACCTCGGCCTAGCGATGGTGTTTATCTCGCACGATATCCAGACGGTTCGCTACGTGTCGGATCGCATCGCGGTCATGAACCGTGGCGTCGTTGTCGAGGAAGGGCCGGCGGCGCAGCTGCTGAGCAACCCCTCAGATCCCTACACTCGCAAGCTGCTGGGCGCCGCGCCCTCGCTGCTTCACCCCACCCTCGAAGGAGAGAACAACTGATGACTTCGCAGATTCGTGGCGTCGTTCCCCCGCTGGCCATCCCGCTCAAGGACGGCGAGCTCGACGTCCCCTCGCTGGAGCGTCACATCAACCGGATGATCGAGGCGGGCCTCGATGGCCTGTTCGTGTCGGGATCGACGGGCGAGGTCGCATTCTCGACCGCCGAGCGCCGCGCCCAGGTCCAGCGTGAGGCCGTGCGCATCGTCGACGGCCGCATCCCCCTGCTGGTCGGCGTCATCGACACCGAGACCGAGCGCGTCATCGAGAACATCAAGGCCG
>ERZ773099.372-NODE-372-length-39573-cov-4.702136_pt1 | contig 39573 bp, 35 predicted proteins | sample MGYA00511120_ERZ773099 | MGnify/ENA primary metagenome ERZ773099 (study PRJEB29015, sample SAMEA2738012) | human oral metagenome | biome: human oral; feature: human-associated habitat; material: dental | place: China | collected 2104 ... | reverse complement strand
GTTTTTTCAGGGAGACCTCGCCGCTGGAATCGCCCGACTCGTAGAGGGACATGGGGCGCATCCGCAGCCTGGCGATCCGTCCCGCACCACTGTGGAGGATGCCCTTATGGTTCGGCGTTGCGGAACCGGTCAGGATAAAGCGTCCCTTCTCAGGGGTCGCGTCGACCTTATGGCGAACGGCATCCCAAAGGGACGGCACCTCCTGCCATTCGTCGATCAGACGGGGCGGCTCGCCCTCCAGCACCAACGCGGGAGAGACCTCCGCCAGCTTCCTGTTCTGGAAATTGCCCGCCGGATCGCCAATATAGACGGCACTCTTGCAATGATAAGAAGATGTCCAGGTCTTTCCGCACCACTTCGGCCCCTCAATGCAGACGGCGCCGAAAACGGAGAGATATTCCTCAACCTTGCCGTCGATAATGCGGGGTCTGTAACCGGGATGTTTCATGCGCGATCCCTCCAAAGTTTGTTGCCTTTATCATACCTCATTCCGTCGTTTTTCAGAATCCCATTCCATCGGATTTCGCGATTCCATCCCGTCGGATTTCATATTTTCAATCCGCGCCTTTTTCAAGCCTCGAAACCCTGGCATTTCAAAGGACTTTTTCACCGCCGGTTCGCGCACTATCGGGGCAGGGGTTCTTACATTCCCCATCTCCAAGACAAATTTGTTCATGGCTCGTTTATAGCGGAGTGATCCCCGTACCTGCCGCACCCCCTCGCCGGAGTCATGGCGCAGAACAAGCCCGCAGACGCCGGAAAAAAGCAGGTGTGGTCCACGGGGGACCAGAAAATCAACGGATAGCGGAGACGATGCAGCGAGGAGTAAAATTTCAAGAAAAGTTGTTGGGAGGGATCCTCAATGGATTTTCTGAAGTTGGCAAGGGAGCGCTATTCCGTTCGGAAGTTCACGTCGGAAGCGGTCGAAAGCAAGAAGCTGGACGCGGTTCTGGAGGCCGGCAGACTGGCCCCCACCGCCTGCAACAATCAGCCGCAGCGGGTTCTGGTGCTCGACTCGGCGGAGGCCCTCGACAAGTTGAAGAACTGCACGCCCTGTCATTTCTCCGCGCCTCTCGCGCTGATCGTCTGCTACGACGATACGGTGAGCTGGAAGCGGCCCTACGACGGCAAGGACATGGGGGAGGTCGACGCCAGCATCGTCACCACCCACATGATGCTCGAAGCAGCAGCCCTCGGCCTGGGGACCACGTGGGTGGGGCACTTCGACCCACAGAAGGTGCGGTCGGCCTTCGCACTGCCGGAGAACGTCATTCCGGTCGCCATCCTGCCGATGGGCTACCCCCACGAAACGAGCGTCCCCAACCCAAGGCACGGCGAGCGCCTTCCGCTTTCGGCGACGACGCGCCGCGACACCTTCTGACGCTCCTCTCCGCCATGGAGGCGTCCCCCACAGAGGCCGCCTCCATGAAATCCCGTCCGGCCCCCTTCGGGCGAGGCTACATCAGGCCCGCAAAACTCGAAATGTAGGGCGTGATGTTGTCAAGCCACTCCTTGAACTGGCAGGCCCAGGCCAGCTGCGTGGTGGTGTAGAAGTCGTCCTCAGGCCCTCCCATGGTGTCCCGCTTCAGCGCCGTCCGGTAGACGTCGCCCGGCAGGGTGAGGACCAGCTCCCCCTTATGCCGCTGCGTCGCGGCCTCGGGCTTACAGCCCAGAGCGATGCGCCCGTCTTCGTGCTCGAAGAACGTCACCTTGTACGGCACGTCGCCAATGGTTCCCGCTCCGAACTCGAGGCGCCGCGTGCGGCCGAAGCCCTGATCCTGAAGCTCCTTGTCGCTGTCCACGGAGTTCGACACCTCCACCTGCGGCACGGCGTCAAAGTGTCGGACGAAGGCCACCAGCTTCCTGCCCAAGCCCAAAAGCCTGGGGTCCCGCAGCGTGAACTTCACCGTCCCCGTCAGGGCCGCCGCAGCCGCGTCCGCTCCGCCGCCCTCTGCCCCCGCTCCCCAGAGCTCGTCCGAGAAGTCCGATCCGTCCTCCTCGCAGTAGGAGAAGCCCAGGAGCATCGCCGCTGCAACGACGCGGACGGGATTGTGCCATCGCTTTGGGTTGGCCTTCGCCAGGTCCCGCAGCACCCCCGTCTTCAGCAGAGCCTCAACGCCGCGGTTGCCCTCTGCGATGCGGAGCCGGTCTCCGGCCACCGCATCCGCCTCGGCCCCGCTGACCGGAAAGAAGGGGCGGAAGAAGCCCGCCTTGCGGTCCGGCCCCGTACAGTCCGCGATCCAGAACGAGGAGCGCTTGTCCTCGGTCAGCAGGTTCATCTCCCCGCTGTCCGTCACGATCTCCGGCGCGTTGACGATCTTCTCCAGCTCCACGGCGAACCGCCACAGCTTGATGCGGAAGTTCGCGTAGACTGCGTACTCCGTCAGGATGCGCTGCAGCGTCGGCTCAAAATCCTGAATGGTGTAGTTCACGCTCTCGCCGCGCTTCTTTCCGCTGACGGCCAGCTTGCGGTCCCGCTTCTCCACCCAACCAAGGCGAATCAGCTTCTTTGAATTCTTGGCCTTATTGAAGATGACAAGGCGGGGCGTGTGCCCCTTCGTCCAGATCTGCAGGGACAGGTTGTCATCCACGTCGTGGCTGCTGACGATCTCGCCCTTATCGTCCATCAAAGAACCCTCCCCTTAATCTAACTGCAAGGAAGCGCGGAGGACCCCGCAAAAGCGGTCAGGGATGACTCCGGCAACCGTTAAGAGATATCCGAACCGGCCCCATCTCGCGCCCCGCGCGGCGTACATGCTGTTGTTATCTTACACCAGAGGGGCGGGGCGCACAAGGTCGAAGTCCGCTCAATCCCGAGCGTTGGGTTCATCATTTCCCGCCTTACCGCAGAAACCGCCTCACTGTAAAATAGCTTCCACAAAACGGACCTCGCGGCTGGGCACAGAGGCCGACGGGCGCGGGGCCGGACGATCGAAAGGATGTGTATGTACATGAAAACACTGTTTATCGCCGTTCTGGCAGCCCTTCTGGCGGTCGTTCCCGCCTCTGCGGAGGGGACGCCGACCTTGAAGATGCTCTCCACCCACACCTGCCCCGCCTGCACCATGATGTCCAAGGTCCTGGACGAGATCGACGCCAAGTACGCCGGCAAGCTGGCGACGGAGCACGTCTACCTGGAGGAACACCCTGAGGCGGCGGAGCAGCACAACGTTCGCTACGTCCCGACGCTCATCTTCCTGGACGCGAGCGGCAAGGAAGTCGCAACCGAGGTGGGCTACAGGTCCCTCGACGAGGTGGTCGAGGTCTTCAAGAAGGCGGGTGTCAACCTCTAACGATGCTCGATGCGATCTTTTCTGCGATGCTCTCAAGCGGCGCGCTGCAGTGGCTGGGGGCCTTCCTGTGGGGGATGGCCAGCGTCATCCTCAGCCCCTGCGGCATCGCCGCCATCCCCCTGGTGGTGGGCTACATCGCGAACGCGGAGGAGCCCGGCCGGTGGGAGGCCTTCAGGATATCCTGCGCCTTCTGCGTGGGCATCGTGCTGAACCTGTTGCTGGTGGCCCTCATCACCTCGGGCGTGGGGGTCCTGCTGGGAGGGCATGAGCGCCTGCTGACGTTCGTCACCGCGGCGGTGTTCATCCTCATGGGGCTGCACCTGATAGGGATCGTCCACATTCGCCTCTTTTCCTTCAACGGCGGAGCGGACAAGGCGGGCGGCACGGACCGCCGCGGCCTGCGCGGAGCGCTGACGCTGGGCGTCGTATCCGGGTTGGCCATCGGCCCCTGCAGCATCGGCTACATCTCCCCCCTGCTCTCCGTCGCCCTGTCACAGGCCTCGACCAGGCCGATTGCCGCCGCAGGGCTCATCGTCGCCTACGCGCTGGGGTACAGCGCCGTGCTGGTCCTCTCCGGGACCTTTGCGCAGTTGGCGTCCCGCTGGCTGCAGAGCGAGCGCGGCACCGTCATCCTGCGCGGTTTGAACGTCACGTGCGGCCTCGCGCTGATCGCAGCGGGCCTCTATCTGTCGCGGGAGATGCTGCTCCTGATCTCCTGAAATCTCATCTCCTGACACTCAGAGAGTGCATAAGGGGGCGGCCTGCAGGTCGCCCCCTCACGTCAATGGAACTGTGCCGCGTCACTGCTCGTTCGGCTTCATGGCCGGAAAGAGGATGACGTCGCGAATGGACCGCGCCCCCGTCAGGAACATGACGAGACGGTCCATGCCGATGCCCATCCCTCCCGTGGGCGGCAGCCCCACCTCGATGGCGTTGATGAAGTCCTCGTCGAAGGCGTGGGCCTCATCGTCGCCCGCCTCCTTCTTGCGCATCTGGTCCTCGAAGCGCGCCCGCTGGTCCAGCGGGTCGTTCAGCTCGCTGAAGGCGTTGGCCACTTCCTTGCCGAACATGAAGAGCTCGAAACGGTGGGTGTAGTCGGGGTTCTCCGGGTCCCGCTTCGAGAGGGGGGATATCTCCGTGGGGTGCCCCATGACGAAGGTCGGCTGCACCATTCTGTCCTCACAAAAAGCCTCGTACAGCAGATTCAGCACGGCAAAACGGCTCTCCGTTCCCTTCAGCTCGCCGCCCAGGCCCTTCTCGCGGGCGATCTTCCGCGCCGCCTCGTCGTCCGTCACGACACTCAGGTCCACGCCGGCATACTCCTTCACCGCATCCAGCATCGTGACGCGGCGGAAGGGCTGGGACAGGTCCACCTTGACGCCGTTCCACTCGATCTCAAGGGTGCCGATGGCCTTTGCCGCATTGCGGATCAGCTCCTCCGCGAGGTTCATCATGTCCTCGTAGTTCGCGTAGGGCCAGTAGACCTCCATCATCGTGAACTCCGGGTTGTGCATGGTGTCGATGCCCTCGTTGCGGAAGTTGCGCCCGATCTCGTACACGCGGCCCATCATGCCCACCACGAGACGCTTCAGGTAGAGCTCCACCGCGATGCGCAGGTACATGTCCAGGCCCAGGGCGTTGTGAAAGGTCTTGAACGGCCGGGCGTTGGCGCCCCCCGCCAGCACCGACAGGATGGGCGTTTCCACCTCCAGCGTCCCGTGGGCCTCCAGCGTTTCACGGAAGGAGGAGATGATCTTCGAGCGCTTGCGGAACACATCGCGCACCTCCGGGTTTGCGATGAGGTCCATGTAGCGCCGCCGATAGCGGGTTTCCATATCCGTCAGGCCATGCCACTTCTCCGGCAGCGGGCGGATGGACTTACTCAGCAGCTTGTACTCCGTCACCTGAATGGTCAGCTCTCCGCGCTTGGTGCGGCAGGGATGCCCCACGACGCCCAGCCAGTCCCCCGTGTCCACCCACTTCTTCAGGAACTCATAGGACTTCTCCCCCAGCGCGTTCACCTGAAAGTAGAGCTGGATGCGCCCCGTCTCGTCCGCCAGGTCGGCGAAGGTCGTCTTGCCCTGACGGCGCAGCGTCATCAGGCGGCCCGCCGTGCTCAGCGTCACCGTTTCGTCCGCCTCCTCCGGCGTCAGGTGTTCGAAACGGCAGCGGACGTCCGCCAGGTGGTCCCGGCAGTCCCACGTTTCGGCGACGTAGGGGTCAAAGCCCTCCTCCCGGCGCAGACGAAGGAGCTTCTCCTTCATCTGCCGGACGACCTCGTTATCCGTGCTCTCCTGCTCCAGCCCCCCCTGGCCGGGGCCCTTCACGGCGTTCTCCATGCGTGCGTTCTCCCTTCAATAAATAAACTTCATTCAACCTTGACGTTCAGGCGACGACTTCAAGGGACTGATTGTCCGTCGCCGTCAGGCACTCCGCGCCGTCCTGAGTGATGAGGTAGTCGTCCTCGATGCGGAGGCCGCCCCAGCCCTCGATGTAGATTCCCGGCTCAATGGTCACGACGTCACCCGCCTGCAGCACGTCCTTTGAGGTAGCGGAGAGGCGCGGCGCTTCATGGACCTCAAGCCCCAGGCCGTGTCCCAGGCTGTGTACGAAGTTCGTGCCGTAGCCCGCCTCGGCGATGATGCGGCGGGCGATGGCGTCCGCCTCCCGGCCCGCAAGCCCCGGACGCAGCGCCGCAGCCGCAGCGCGGTGCGCCCGCAGCAGGACGTCGTTCACCTCAAGGGCCCTGTCGTCGGGCCGGCCCACCGCGAAGTTGCGCGTGATGTCGCTCATGTAGCCGCCCACCATGGCGCCGTAGTCCACCGTCACCACGTCGCCCGCCTCAAAGGCCCGCGAGGTCGCGTGAGCGTGGCAGACGGCGCCCCGCACCCCGGAGGCCACGATGAAGTCGTCGTGAGCCCAGCCCTTCTCCGCCCCCAGCCTCTTGATCTCCAGTAGGAGCGCGCCCTCGAACTCCGCCTCCGTCATTCCAGGCCGCACGGTCCGCAGCACGTTGCCGTAGGCCTGGCGCCCGATGAGGGCGGCGCGCCGGATCGCCTCCACCTCTTTGGCGTCCTTGGTACGGCGCAGCGAGGGGATGAGGTCCGACGCATCCACCCACTCGATCCCTACGGGCTCCAACGCGAGGCTGAATATCCGCTGGGACACCTTCTCCGCCTCAAAGCCCACCCTGCGCCACCCCGCGTCCTTCACGGCCTTCGCCAGCCAGGCGGGCAGCGGAAGCTCCGACTGAACCACCACCTCAAATGGCGTTTCCGCCGCAGCCTGAATGCGATAGCGACCGTCCGTCACTAGAAGGGTGTCCTCGCAATTGATGACGAGCGCAGCGCTGCTTCCCCTGAAGCCCGACAGGTAATGGCAGTTCTCCGTGTTGTGACGCTCCAGGACCAACAAAACGAAAGCGTCCAACCCCTTCTCATTCAATAGAGCCCTGAACCGCACAAGCCGTTCCCTGACTGTCTCGAAAGCCATGTCCAGTCCTCTCCTCACTTATTTAAACGTCACAGCGGACCGGGCAAGGCTCGGCCTCCTGAGTACCCGTGTATTCTAACAGAAGAGAAGCCGCTTTTGACCAGAAGGCTTGAAAAGGCGGGCGGGGTCCTTATTGGCAAAATCGGACGAAAACGGCCCGTAAGAGGTATAATGTTAAACAAATTGTCCATCGTATTGGGCGTGAAACTTCGCTTCACGGACTCCGGGAGGCGCTTCGGAGACCGGACAGACTGGAGGTATTGTGATGAATTGTTTCCTGATCTACACGAGCTTTAAAACCCTTGACCCCGCAACCTGCCCCAGGTCCGTTGACATTCCTGCGCGCCCGGACAACAGCAACGGGGACGCTGCCTTTGAATCCGAAAGCCAGCGCAGCGGGGATATCCTGTTCAAATTCAGGCACACCGCCCCAGAGCTGAGGCCGGAAAGCCTTCAGGGGATCACCGTCGAGGAGGGGGGCGCGAATACCCCCCTGCTGTTGCTGTACCCATCAAGCGACGAGTGGAGCGGCAACGCCATATTCACCGCCTCTCAAGAAACATGGAGTTCCAACATCGATGTCTACACCCTGGCCTGCACGCTCTCCACGACGACCGCAAAGGACCGGGAACAGTTCCTGTTCCGCGGCGATCCCAAGAAGTTCTTCAACCTCGACTCCACCTCCTGGCAGGACAACGACGAGGTGGTGGACGCGCTCATCAGGATCCTGAGGACCTCCAAAGACCCCGACAGGACCTCCTACCCGGAGTTCTACGACTCCGGCGTCTTCAAGTTCGACCTGAGCGACCCGAAGTATGAGGCGCTGCGCCATCTCATTGGCTATACGCCGGCTCCTGAGTCTGTTCCCGTGCAACAGCCAGCACCTGCGCCGCAGCCGACACCTAGCCCTGTGCCGCAGCCTGCTCCCATCCCCGTACCACAGCCAACGCCGATTCCTGCACCGCAACCGGCGCCTGCACCAACATCGACTCCTATGCCACAGCCAGTGCCTGCGCCCACTCCGGCACCGCAACAGGCACCGGCTCCCGCAGCAGGACCTACGCCCGCGAAGGACTCCACTCCGGAGACGCAGCCGACCCCCGCTCCCGCAACAGAACCTGCGTCCGCAAAGGAGCCCACCCCGGAGCCGCAGCCTGCCCCCGCTCCCGCAGCAGAGCCTACGCCCGCAAAGGAGCCCACTCCGGAGCCGCAGCCTACCCCCGCTCCCACAGCGGAGCCTACGCCCGCAAAGGATCCCACCCCGGAGCCACAGCCTACCCCCGCTCCCGCAACAGGACCTGCGCCCGCGAAGGAGCCCACTTCGATGCCTAAGCCCGCGGATAACCCAACAACCGCGCACCCTCAGAGGTTCTTCGCGGCAAATCAGTTCATCGACTCCGATGGTCATCCCCTGAAGCCGGACGATGACCAGGCGAATCGGCACAACATGGAGCTGGCGCTCATGGCTGCGACGGCGACCTGTGGCTTCACGATCCTTGGAGGGATCAACGGCGGAGGCAAGACCCACATGGCCATCAGCTTCGCCAGAAAGATCACCGCTCTCGACGCGGCGGCCTCCGTCGACCTCCTTCCCGTCCGTTCGGACTGGAGGAACGTTGGGGACCTCTTGAACCGCCAACAGACCCTTGGCGCGAACGGCACGTTCTCAGGGACCGCCTTCTACGACGCGCTGGCGGCCTGCGAGGTCAACCCCGAGAAGCGCGCTTTCATCATCCTGGAGGAGATGGACCTGGCGCGCTCGGAGTACTACCTGGCCGAGGTCCTCAGCGCGATGGACATGCGGGATCAGGCGCTGATCCCCTGCCCCGACGGGAATTTTTACCGTATGCCGGAGTCCCTCTTCATCATCGGCACGGCCAACGCGGACGCAACAACGTTCCCCTTCAGCCCCAGGGTTCTGGATCGGGCGTTCTACATTCGCTTCCGGGTGGACGACGTGATGTTTACGGACGACCGGAACGACAACATGGACCCGCAGTCCGCCAGGGCTGCCGCGACCTTCCTCGCCATCATCAACGGCGAGATGGAGGAAAGGCGAAAGGCCTTCCGCGAGAAAATACGCGCGGACTTCCGCATCGAGGAACTGCTCGCCGCCGTGAACGCCATTCCCGGCAACCACACCGTTTCGCTGGGCTACCGCACCCGGGACGCGATCTACAACTTCATGGCCAACTTCATGTGCCTCAGCGGATACGATGCCTACAACGTCGATGCGGCCATGCGCGCTTTCGACTGGGCCGTTACCTCAAAAATCCTGCCGAAGTTCCAGGGCTCGCGCGACGACCTTCAGGCGCCGCTCATCGCTCTGGAGCGCGAGCTCCAAAGCCGGGGACTCCTCCCCTACGGACCGTCGGGCATGTGGCCATGGCGATCCAAGGACGAGTTGACCTTCCTCCGCTATCAAATGGAAAAGAACGCTGCAAGCGTAATCTACCGTTAAACAGCAGGCCGGGACGAGCAAAGAGCTCATCCCGGCCATCTTCATTATCAGGGGTCCATAAGCCCTAGCGACGGTTTCCCGTCGTGCCTACAGCCCAAGGCAGGTCCCGGCAAAGATGCCGTAGTAGTTGCCAAGGACATACCCCAGAGTCCCCACCAGGATAGCGGGGACAACTAGCTCAGGCCAGCCCTTGGAGATGGCCATGGCCGCCGCCGTTGTGGGGCCGCCAACGTTGGCGTTTGAGGAGATGACGATCTCCTCAAGGGTGAAGCCGAACAACTTTCCTGCGCTAAAGGAAACGATCATGTTCGTGGCGACGATGATCGTGCAGAAGAGCAGGAGGAGCGGCGCCTGCGTCACGATCAAACGAATGGAAGCAGGGACGCCGATCACCGTAAAGAAGATGTGGATCAGGAACGTCCCGATCTCCTGCGCTCCGGCAATGCTGCCAACAGCCCCTGGGAACGCCGTCGCAATCAGGACGGTTACCGTCGTTATGATCAGATATTTATTCCCCAATAATCCGTTGATAAGAGCCTTGCCAAAGCTGTCCTTCGCGATCGCGTCGGAAAAATATCCCGTGATCACCATCGATAGCGCAACGATCACGAAGGACAACGCCACCGAACTTGCGATGTCCTTCAGAGCGACCGGCTTCGCCACCCAATAGGATGCTGCGCCCTGATCCCCCTCGCTCCTGGCTGTCACCGCGTCGATCAAGGGGTGCTTGTAGTTCTTCAGGAAGAACTTCGAGACTGAAGCCGCGATCAGCGCAAAGAAGTACAAGGCCATCAAGAGGTTGTCCGCAACCACTGAGGAGGGGACCAAATCGGCGGGGGCTTTATAAGCATCCGCCATGGCAACCAGGTTGACGCTGCCGCCCGTGTAGGTGCCGATCATCATGGTTACGGCAATCCCCAGGTCCTTGATGAGGTTCTTCAGCAGAAAATAGCCGATAAAGGCACCCAGGATCGTCCCGATTCCGCTGATCAAGTAGATGATCAGCAGGCGGCCGCTGTCCTTCCAGATCCTTCTGATGTTTGCGTTAAAGAGCAGGAGGGGGATGGCCAGTGGGACGACATAACTCCAGACAAAATCGTAGGCCGGGGCGTCCAGGGGGATGACGTTCAGGTTGGACAGAATCATCGCGCCGATCAAGGCGAGCACACAGCCCGTCACTCTGGAAGCCCACTTATAGTTATGTTCCAACTGGATGCTCAACGCAGCAATCGCAGTAAGGATAGCAAACAACACCCACGTTTGGTCCGCGCTGATAAAACTGGTCATTTTCTCCCCTCTGTACGTCGGTGGTGACACATCAACGACAAGAGGCAATCGGAACGCACATTCCCGTCTCAGGCGATCGTCGCGCCCTGCGTCTCAAGGTCCGTCAGGTTCTCACGGTGCTTTTCAGCGTTCACGTACCCGACGGCGTCCGCCAGGAGCGTCACCCTGCGCCCGGCCTTCAGGAGGTCCAGCGCGCTCTCGCGCACGCAGAACTCGCTTGCGATGCCGCAGACGACAACGCACTCTCCCGCGTCCTGCCCCACGGTCCGCCCCATCGCGTTCCGCGCCTCGAAGGCGGAGTACTCCTCCCGGCCATCGTCCGTGCCCTTATGGTAGACGTTCCCCTCTCCCGGCCGCTGTTCGGCGCGCTTCACGTCCCGCGTGAAGGCCTCGTGGATCGCGCTGCCGCGCTCGCCGGCAACGCAGTGTTCCGGCCACTGGCCGCCGTTTTCCCTGAAGCTGCAGTGCCCTTTTCCATGCCAGTCCGCCGAGTAGAGCACCCGAACGTCCGGGTGCGCGTTGATGTAGTCCACGGCGTTTCTCACCGCGTCCTCCGCGCCGCAGCAGGCCAGCGATCCGTCGATGAAGTCGTACTGACAATCCACCACCAGAAGCGTTTCCTTCGACATGCAGTTTTCCCCCTCCATATACAGTTCACAGGCAGCCGGACGCCTTATTTCCGCGTCCTCTCCCGCGCGCGGCGGGGACGGGAGCGAAACCCCCTGGGCGAGGGCTTGCGCTCCACGCTGACCCCCCGCGCCTCCGCGATCAGGTCCCTCAGCGCCGCTGCGCGCTCAAAGTCCAGGCGCTCCACGGCCTCCCACATGGCGCGCTCCATCTCCTTGACGGACATCTCAGGCTTCGCCGGGGCCGCCTCCCCCTCCTTCGCCCCGACGCCGTCCAGCCGGTAGGCCTCCAGGAGCTCCGGGGGCAGGAGCGTCGTGACCTCCTTCTCCACGCTGCGGGGAACGATGCCGTGTTTCTCGTTGAACGCCATCTGCAGCTCCCGCCGCCGCCGGGTCTCCTTCACGGCGCGGGTGATGCTCTCCGTCTCCACGTCCGCGTAGAGCAGCACCCTGCTGTCCACGTTCCGGGCTGCCCGCCCCATGATCTGAATCAGGGAGCGGTAGGAGCGCAGATACCCCTCGCGGTCCGCGTCCAGGATGGCCACCAGCGTCACCTCCGGCAGGTCCATCCCCTCCCGAAGCAGGTTGATGCCCACCAGCACCTGCACCTCGCCCACGCGCAGGCCGTGGATCAGCTCCGCCCGCTCAAAGGTGTTGAGCTCCGAATGAATGTACTTGACCTTGAACTTCAGCTCGCTCAGGTAGTCCGCCAGGTCCTCGGAGGAGCGCTTCGTCAACGTCAGGACCAGCGCCCGCTCTCCGCGCTCCGTCACGCCCCGCAGCCTCTCCACCAGGTCGTCCACCTGAGTTCGGGCCGGCAGGACCTCCACCGTTGGGTCCGGAACGCCCGTGGGCCGGATCACCTGCTCCACCACCTGAGAGGAGACCTCCACCTCGTAGTCCCCCGGCGTGGCGGACACGAACACGGCCTGGCGCATGTGCTCCTTGAATTCGTCCCACTGGAGGGGGCGATTGTCCAGGCAGGAGGGCAGGCGAAACCCGTTCTCCACCAGCACGGTCTTGCGCGCCCGGTCGCCGTTGAACATGCCCCGCACCTGGGGCAGCGTGATGTGCGACTCGTCCACGAACAGCAGAAAGTCCTCCGGGAAGAAGTCGATCAGCGTGCCCGGCGGCTCCCCATAGTTTCGCCCGTCCAGGTAGACCGAGTAGTTCTCGATTCCGGAGCAATACCCCACCTCTCCCAGCATCTCCATGTCGTAGCGCGTGCGCATCCGGATGCGCTCCGCCTCCAGGGGCTTGTTCGCCTCGTTGAAGCGCCTTTCCATCCGGTCCAGCTCCTCCTGGATCAGGGGGAGGGAGCGCGCGATGGCGTCCGTCTGAGTGACGTAGTGCTGCGCGGGGAAGATCGAAGCCTCCGGCGTATGCTCCACCGACGTCCCCCGCAAGGGGTCCACCTGGTCGATGCGCTCGATCTCGTCGTCGAAGAACGAGACGCGGATGCAGGTCTCGGCGTAGGCCGGAAAGATCTCGATGGTGTCGCCCCGCACGCGGAACTTGCCCGGCTCGAGCGACGTGTCGTTGCGCTCGTAGTAGTTCTCCAGCAGGCGCTCCAGGAAGGTGCGGTGCTCCACGCGGTCCCCTTCCTTGAAGGAGAAGATGGCGTTTTCGTAGTTGTCGCGCTTGCCCAGGCCGTAGATGCAGGAAACGCTCGCGACGACCAGCACGTCCCTCCGTTCGATCAGGGCCTTCGTTGCCGCCAGGCGCAGGCGCTCGATACGGTCGTTGATGGAGGCGTCCTTCTCGATGTAGGTGTCGCTCGACGGGATGTAGGCCTCCGGCTGGTAGTAATCGTAGTAGGAGACGAAATAGTGGACGGCGTTCTCCGGAAAGAACTGCTTGAACTCGCTGTAGAGCTGCGCCGCCAGCGTCTTGTTGTGCGCCAGGACGAGGGCCGGCCGGTTCGCCGCGGCGATGAGGTTGGCCATCGTAAAGGTCTTGCCGCTGCCCGTGACGCCCATCAGCGTCTGAAAGCGCTGTCCGGCATCGAGGCCTCGCCTCAGGGCCTCGATGGCCTCCGGCTGGTCGCCCGCCGGCGGCCACTCCGAGTGCAGGATAAAGTTTTTTTGTATCAAGTGAAGCCTCCTCCCAGCGGCCTTGCACGCTGTCCGAGGACATCTTACAACAGAAGGGCGGGAAAAGATACCTTGCCTCAACGCGCGAGCGGCAGCAAGGCAGGAGGGGCCCGCGCCTTTAGGAAAGCCTTCGTACGGGGTTGTCCACGTTCTCCGGTCCACGAAGCCGCTCCACAAAAAATGCCCCCTCAAAGAGAGGGGGCATTACAGGATTTCCCTTCAACCCAAGAGGCCGTCCTTCGGCAGGCCGTCCACCCTGTTCTCCGGCAGCGGCGGCGTCAGGTCCTGTCCCTTTTCGGGGCCACCGTCCGGCGCCTTCGCGTCGCCATCCGCCGCGGGCTTCGAGGCCTCGGTCTTCTTCGCCGACCTGGGGGGCAGCTCTCCGCCCTCCATCAGGACGTCGAACTCCGACCGGTCCAGGACCTCGCGCTCCAGGAGGATTCCCGCGATCCGATCCATGAGCTCGCGGTGCTCCTCAAGGATCGCTCGCGCCTTGTCGTAGCAGGAGTCGATGATCGCCTTGACCTCCTGGTCGATGGCGTAGGCGATCTCCTCGCTGTAGTTTCGCTCCTCGGAGATGTCCCGGCCCAGGAATATCTCCTCGTGCTTGTTGCCCAGCTTCACCAAGCCCAGCCTCTCGCTCATGCCCAGCTCCGTCACCATCTGGCGGGCCGTCTGGGTGGAGCGCTCCAGGTCGTTGGCCGCGCCGCTCGTGACGTCACCGAACACGAGCTCCTCCGCAACGCGCCCGCTGAGCAGGATCGCGATCCGGTTCAGCAGGTCGGACCTGGACCGGAGGAAGCGGTCCTCCTCCGGAAGCTGCAGCGTGTAGCCCAGTGCGGCGTGCCCGCGCGGGATGATGGAGATCTTGTGCACCGGGTCGCTGTCCGGCAACACCTTTGCGACGATGGCGTGCCCCACCTCGTGGTAGGCGATGATCTTCTTCTCACGGTCACTGATGAGCCGGCTTCGCCGCTCAGGACCCGCCATCACGCGCTCGATCCCCTCCTCAAGCTCCTCCATGTCGATGCGGTTCTTGTCGTGACGCGCCGCAAGCAGCGCCGCCTCGTTGATGAGGTTCGCCAGGTCCGCCCCCACAAAGCCGGGCGTCCGCCGCGCCAGGACGCCCGTGTCCACGTCGTCCGAGAACTTCTTGCCCTTCATGTGGACCTTCAGGATCTCCTCGCGGCCGTTGACGTCCGGGCGGTCCACCACGATGTGACGGTCGAAGCGGCCGGGGCGCAGCAGCGCCGGGTCCAGGATGTCGGGACGGTTCGTCGCCGCGATGAGGATGGTGCTGCTGGTGTCATCGAAGCCGTCCAGCTCCACCAGGAGCTGGTTCAGCGTCTGCTCGCGCTCGTCGTGTCCTCCGCCCAGCCCCGCGCCCCTGTGGCGTCCCACCGCGTCCATCTCGTCGATGAAGATGAGGCAGGGTTGGTACTTCTTGGCCTGTTCAAAGAGGTCACGAACGCGCGCAGCGCCGACCCCCACGAACATCTCGACGAAGTCCGAGCCGCTGACGCTGAAGAAGGGAACGTTGGCCTCCCCCGCCGCAGCGCGGGCCAGGAGCGTCTTCCCCGTCCCGGGAGGCCCCAGCAGGAGCACGCCGCGTGGGACCTTGGCCCCAAGCCTCGTGAACTTCTCAGGCGACTTCAGGAACTGCACGACCTCCTGCAGCTCCTCCTTGGACTCCTCGCAGCCCGCCACGTCCGCGAACGTCACCTTGGGGCGGTTGTCCAGGAAGAGCTTCGCCTTGCTCTTGGCGAAGGAGACGACCTTCCCGCCGCCGCCCTGCATGTTGTAGAGGAAGAAGATCCACACGCCAACCAGGAGCAGCGTCGGGACGAGGGAGGAGAGCATCGACATCCACCAGGAGGTCTTCTGCGGCGCCTCCACCGTCACCACCACTCCGGCGCGGGACGCCCGGTCCGCAAGGCCGCTGACGTCCACGCCATAGGTCAGGAAGCGCTTCCCATCCTTCAGCTCACCCCGTAGGACGGCGGAGGAGGACTCCCCCGGCAGGGTGTTGTTCCGGATCTGAAGGATGCGGATGCGCCCTCCCTCCAGCTCCGTGAGGAATGAACTGTAGCTGATCTCGCTGTATTGCTTCTGGGCTTCCTCCGGCGTCATGAAGACGTTGACCAGGCTCACCACCAGCAGGATGAGGACCAGGTAAAGGCCCAGATTCTTAACCACTCGCCCCAAAACATCGCCCCTCTCACGGTCCCGCCCCAACCTCCAGGGGGGCCCACATCGACTGCTCCGGCCGCGGAACGCTCGCACCCTGAGGCGACCGACGGCAACGCTTTATTGTAACATTAAGGCCGCCGCAGTCAAAACAGGATATTGCGGATACGGCCGCGGCCCGCAGGGGTCACAGGGCCTCGACGCTGCGGATGTCCTTCAGGTGACGCCACCTGCCGGCACAGTCCAGCCCGTAGCCCACGACGAAGGCGTCCGGGATCTCAAAGCCGCAGTAATCGACCTTCACTGCCGTTTCCCGCCGCGCGCTCTTGTCCAGCAGGACGCAGGTCCTGAGGCTTGCCGGCCTGCGGGCCCGCAGGAGGTCCTGCAGGTAGGACAGCGTCAGCCCCGTGTCCACGATGTCCTCCACGATGAGCACGTCGATGCCCTCGACGCTGTTCTTCAGGTCGTGCAGAATGCGCACGACGCCGCTGCTCTTCGTCGCGTCCGCGTAGGAGGAGACCGACATGAAGTCGATGTGGACGTCCAGGTCGTCCGGCATCTCCCGCACCAGGTCCGTCAAAAAGAACACCGCTCCCGTCAAAATCCCCACGACGAGCAGCTCCCGCCTGCCCCCGTTGTCCAACGCGATCTCACGCGCCAGCTCCGCCACGCGCTCCGCGATCCTCTCCCGCGAGATCAGCACCTCGCCGAGCCTGTACTCCTTCGCCATCTGCAATCTTCTCCCGTAAAGTAATGATGAAAATCCGTGCCCAGGCTATTGACGGCACTCTGTCGGCACCGCCCAGCGGAGCCTGCCGCGTTCTCCCAGGACCGACGCGCCCCCGCCCCACTGAAAGACGAAAGGTCCTGCGCGCCCCATGAGGCGCGCCAGCTCCAGGCTTCGCCCCCTTGGAAGGGCCATAAGGCCCAGGCTGCGGCCCGCGGCGCGTAGCACCAGCGCCCGATCCCGCGGCGTGAGGGCTGCCGCCCCCGCCCGGTCCAGGGACAGGGACCCCGCCTCCTCCTCCAGCGTCAGCCCTGCCAGGAGCCTCGCCCCGTGGGCCTCTTCTTCGCCGCGCAGCTCCCGCATCTCCGCGCCAAAGGCGGCCAGGTGCTCCGCCGCCCGCGCGTTCACGCGCCGCGCCAGAAGGGGCATGAGCTCAAGCCGCAGGAAGTTCCGGGTGCAGCCCGCGTCCGCGTTCGTCCCGTCCTCGCGCCAGGCGATGCCCCGGACCTTCAGGATGCGGCGCAGAAGGTCACGGCCCATGTCGATCACCGGGCGGAACAGGAGGCCCCGCCGCTCCGGCATCCCCACGGCGCCCCGCACGCCCGCGCCTCGCAGCAGGTTGAAGAGCACCGTTTCGGCCAGGTCGTCGCGATTGTGCCCCAGGGCGACGCCCACGGCGCCGCAGACCTCCGCCATCTCGCGGAGCGCCTGGTAACGAAGTCGTCGTGCCGCGGCCTCAAGGGACTCCCCCCGCGCCCGTTCCCCTGGCACGTCCAGGGCCCGTTCCAGGAAGGGCACACCCCATCCCTCCGCCGCGTCCCGCACGAAGGCCGCGTCCACGTCGGCCTCCCCTCCCCGGATGCCGTGGTTCACGTGAGCGACGGTCAGAGGTCCGTCGTAAAAGGTCTTGAAGAGCCAGAGGAGGGCCATCGAGTCCCCACCCCCCGACACGGCGGCGAGCACCCGGCCTCCGCAGGGCAGCCAACCCTGCCTCATCCCCGCCTCCAGGAAGGGCCCCGCGAGGGCGCGGAGGGAGAGGTCGTAGGGGATCGCCTTATGATCCCGCTCCCGCGCTCGTTCGGTCTCGCTCATGCGCTCCAGCGCACGGCGGCAGAGGGATGCGACGGCCCGTTCTTCCTCCGTCATCGCGCCCCGGCCGTTCCATAGAGCATCCGGTAAATCCTGAGGTTCGCTGAAACGCGCTGTACGTAGCCGCAGGTTTCGTCGAACTTCACGGCCTCGATCCAGCGGTCCAGGGGAAGGTCCTCCCCTCCGTTCTTCAGCCACTTGCGGGCGTTGCCCGACCCCGCGTTGTAGGCGGCCATCACCCACTCCACCCGCGGGAAAGAGCGCCCCAGCCACGCAAGGTGTGAGGTCCCCAGCCGGATGTTGTCGTTGACGTCCAGGAGGTCGTACTTCTCAAGCCCCGCCCGCTTCGCCTCACCCTTTGCCGTTCCGGGCATCAGCTGCATCAATCCCGTGGCGCCGGCGTGGCTCCGGGCGTCGGGACGGAAGGAGCTCTCCTGCCGCATGACGGCCCACACCAGGGCATCCTCCACGCTGTAGGCTTCGCAGGCCGCCTTCACCTGCGCCCGGAAGGGACGTGGGTAGAGGGCCTCCAAGTTGGAGCGATAGAGCGTCCTCCCCGACGTCAGGAGCGCCTCCAGGCGGCGGGCTTCGTTGTAGGACTCCTCAAGCCCCAGCCAGCGCGACAGCCTGAGCGCGCGATAGAGCTCCCGCGCCCCGGCCTTGGGCCTCGACAGCCTGAGCTTCGCGTAGAGGACGAACCCCCACCGTTCGAGCTCGGAGGGCTTCGTCGCCAGGGCAGGGTCTTCCCCGTCCACGATCTTCAGCGTTTCGCCCCCGCTCAGGAGGGCGTAGATGGAGAGGGGGTATCGGCGCTCAAGCAGGGCCTGGGTTCGGTCGGCCCCGGCCTTGTTGCCCGACCGCCGCTCCGCGTCGGCGATCCAGTAGAGCAGGCGGGCCCGCCGCATGGGGCCGATGTTGGGGGCATCCGCCTGGCGCCAAAGTCGGACGGCCTCCGTGAGGTTGCCCGCGGCCACGTTCTTCCACCCCCGTCCCCACAGGACGTTAAAGGCGTAGGGCGTGTCGGGATAGGCGCTCAGGACCTTAGCCTCCAGGGCGTCCCGGTACTTCGCCTGGGACTTGTCCAGGAGGTCGCAAAGCGCGAGCAGGGCCCGAGCCTGGGGCTTGCCCCTGCGTTCCTTGATCACGCGCTCCAGAACGTCCATGGCCGCCTTCTTCTCGACCTTTCCCGCCTTTCCCGCAAGGGTCGCGATGCGCCGGACGGAGGGCTCCGCGTAGGCGTTGCCGCTGAGGGCCAGTCGGCTCCAGAGGTCCAGGGCCTCGCCGCTGCGCTTCAGCCGGTACAGGGACCAGGCCCGGTAGTAGGCCGCCTTGCGCCCACCCGCCGCCGTCACGGGCACGGGCCTCAGTCGCTCCTCCGCGGCGGCGCTCTCCCCCGCCAGGTGCGCGTAGACGCCCAGCGCCACCCTGACGGCGTTGGACCAGGGCTTGGGCTGCTGCAGGAGGACCTGCGCGGCGTCCTTGTTCGAGGGTTGAAGCTCCAGGAGCTTCAGCGCCGACTCCGCCCGATTCCCCGACAGCTTGATCCGGTTCGACAGAGCGTATATCCGCCGCTCCTTCGTCTCGGCAGCCGCCAGCATGCGGGACAGCGCCTCCCCGATCCTCCGCTCGTCCCCGCCCTTCGACAGGAGGCGGTACTGCGCGTAGGCCACGTAGTACTTCAGCTCCTGGGGAGCGTTCTTCCAAAGCTTCTCCGCCAACGCCAGGGCCTCCTGGTCCCGGTTCGCCCTCTCGTACCCCAGGAGGAGCGTCATATCGGCATAGGGCTTGATGGAGGCAGGGAACTTCCCCGCGTACTCCTCGAGGATCGCCACCGCGTCGGGCCAGCGATCCTGTATGCGGTAGGCGTTGGCCATCAGGGCAGCATCCTGCGGGGACCTCTCGTCCATGGAGGCGTAGAGCGCCTCCATCTCCTTCCACGCCCGCTTCCAGAAGAGGTCCTGCATCGTGGCCGCCCCGGCCGGGACAGCGGACAGCAGCACGGCAGCCAAGAGCGCCAGAGCGGCGCATCGCTCAACGACAAAGCGCTTCTTCAGCATTGAATTCTCCTGTTCTTCCATGATATTAATTGCATTGATTGTCGATCACGGGAGCGGCGGAAGGTACAGGACCTGCCGAACCCAGCTCGGCCACTCCAGATCGAGTTCCCCCCCGCAGGTCAGGGCAAAGGCCGCACCGCCGCTTCCGGTGATGCCCCAGGCGAGGGCCCCCGCGCCCTCAAAGAGGGCGAAGAGCTCGCGATACTGACCGTGGGCCTCCACGAGGGGCAGCGCGAAGTCGTTGGGCAGGAGCCCAGGGCGCCCGTTTGCCCTCAGGGCGCTCAGGATACCCTCCGCTTCCCTCCGCGCGGAGCCCTCGTCCTTCGGGTAGCCGCCGTCCAGGGCGGCGTCCAGGGCGGCGTAGGCGTTCTCCGTCCCCACCTCCCAGGAGGGGAAGGCGATCACGCCGCTCAGGCGTGGTGGAGCGAGGGGCTCCAGGCGGTCCCCCGTTCCACCGACCAGGGCCATTGGCGCGCCGGAAAACAGGAAGGGCACGTCCGCCCCCGTGCGGCGCGCCACCTCCTCCCAGGGGCCTGAAGCGTCTTTGGACGCCAGCCACTGCAGCAGGGCTGCCGCGTTGCCGCTCCCTCCTCCAAGGCCCGCACCGGGGAAGAGGCTCTTCAGGACCTCGACCCGGAGGGGGGGGACCTGCACTCCGGCCTCCCGCGCCAACCGCAGGGCCCGCGCCACGACGTTCTCTCCCGTCAGGCGAAGGTCCATCCCCCGGACCTCCACGCGGTCCTCCGCTCCCGCAGGCAGGGCTTCGACCCGGAGCGCTTCTCCCGACGGGATGCGGAGGAAGATCGAGAGCAGGTCGTGGTATCCGTCGGGACGACGGCCCGTCACCCTCAGCGAGAGGTTCAGCTTTGCAAAGGCGGGCAGCACGAAGCGCACGCGCTCACTTCCTTTCAATATCAAACCATCCTGATGGGGAGGAACGAGGCAGCTCCCCCAGGGCGGCCCGTCACGCGAGGACGTCCCAGGGCCGAAAAATCAAGGGCCGCCGCAGGGCAAACGTCCCATGCGGCGGTCCCCCACGGCCCCTGCGGGGCTATCGCGTGATGGCCTCCCGCGCCTCCCGCGCCCTCTCCACAATCTCCTCGCGGTCCAGCGTCGGGAACTCCCCGTTGCGGAAGCTCCACTTCCCGTTCACCATCGTGCCCACGACGTCGGCAGAGCTCCCGGCGTAGACGATGTACGCCGCCAGGTTCTCCTCGTTGGCTCCAACGTAGTGGGGCTGGTCCAGGTCCACCAGCACCAGGTCCGCCATCCAGCCCTCGCGGATCATGCCCTTCTGGGCGAAGCCGAAGGCCCTGGCTCCCTCGTAAGTCACCATGCGCAGCGCGTCAAGGGCCGAAACGCACATGGGGTCGTGGTTCACCCCCTTGTGCAGCAGCGCGGCGGTCCGCATCTCCTCCCACATATCCAGGCGGTTGTTGCTGGAGGCTCCGTCCGTGCCGAGCGCCACGGGCGTGCCCTTCTCCAGCCACGCGGCAAGGGGCATCACCCCGCTGCCCAGCTTCAGGTTGCTGCCGGGGCAATGGACCAGCGTCACGCGGGAGAGGTCCACCTCCGTCGCCGGGTCCAGCCACACGGCGTGGGCCAGGACGGCCTGAGGCGCGTCCGGCAACCCCACGTCCCGCAGGTAGTCGGCGGGGTCCCTCTTGAGCTCCTGCCGCAGGTAGTTAAGCTCCCACTCCGTTTCCAGGAAGTGCAGGTGCACTCCCAGGCCGTGCTCGCGAGCCGCCTGAAAGATCCTCCGCATGTCGTCAAGGGGGACGGTGTATGGGGCGTGGGGGCCCAGCTGGACGGTGATCAGGCCCTCCCTCCCGTGCCAGTGTTCCGCCAGGTCGAGGCCCTCCTGGAGGGAGCGGTCGAGCTTACCCGCCTCCCCCTTCACGATCCCTCGGCACAGGGCCGCCCGCATCCGGGCCTGAAGGGCGACCTCCGCCACGCGGTCCATCTCGAAGTACATGTCGGCAAAACAGGTGGTCCCCCCCGCCAGCATCTCCAGGACAGCCGAGGCGGTCCCCCAGTAGATGAAGTCCGAGGTCAGCTTCGCCTCCACGGGCCAGACCTTCTTCTCCAGCCACTCCATCAGGGGGGCCTCCTCGCCCAGGCCGCGCAGAAGGACCATGGCGGCGTGAGTGTGCGCGTTGACGAACCCCGGCAGCACCGCCATGCGGCCGTGCCCCGAGACGATCTTGTCGGCGCCGGGCAGCCTCTCATCGAGCCCCAGGATGGAAACGATCCTCCCCTTGGATACGAGGAGGTGTCCCCGCGTCGCCTGCTTTCGCCCGCCATCCAACATCAGCACGTCCTTGAACAACGTCGCCATAAGCCGTCCCTCCTCAGGCTATTCCTGCCAGCTCTTCATGTACTCGACCTGCTCCTCCGTCATCTGGTCGATCGTGACGCCGATGGCGGCCAGCTTGGACTCCATCACGGCGCGGTCCGTTTCGATGGGCACGGGGTACAGGCCCGGCTCCATCTTGTGCGTGTAGACGTAGAGCGCCGCCTCCAACTGGAGCGCGAAGCTGAGGTCCATGATCTCGATGGGGTGCCCGTCCGCACAGGCCAGGTTCGTCAGTCGGCCCTCGCCCAGCAGGTTGATGCGGCGGCCATCCTTCATCACGTAGGTGTCGATGTTGTCGCGCAGCTGCTCCTTGTGGTCCGCCAGGGCGCTGAGGTCCGGCTTGCTGATCTCCACGTCGAAGTGCCCCGCGTTGCCCAGCACGACGCCGTTCTTCATCCTCATGAAGTGCTCCTTGCGCAGGACGTGGATGTTGCCGGTGAGCGTCATGAAGATGTCGCCCAGCGGGGCGGCCTCCTCCATGCTCATCACCTGGAAGCCGTCCATCAGCGCCTCGCAGGCGCGGTGGGGGTCCACCTCCGTGACGATGACGCGGGCACCCAGGCCTGCGGCCCGCATGGCGCAGCCGCGCCCGCACCAGCCGTAGCCGGCCACCACCACCGTCTTGCCGGCCACCACCATGTTCGTGGTGCGGATGAAGCCGTCCCACACGGACTGGCCCGTGCCGTAGCGGTTGTCGAAGAGGTACTTGCTCAGCGCGTCGTTCACCGCGATGACGGGGAACTTCAGCACGCCCTCGTCTCGCATGGCGCGGAGGCGCTTCACCCCGGAGGTGGTCTCCTCAGAGGCCCCCAGGATGCCTGGGATCAGCTTCGGCAGCTCCTTGTGGATCGTCGCCACCAGGTCGGCCCCGTCGTCGATGATGACGTTGGGCTTGTAGCCCAGGACCGTGCGCACGTAGTCAAAGTACTCCCTCGTGCTCATCCCGCGGTGGCTGTAGACGTGCACTCCCTTCTCCGCCAGGGCCGCGCAGATGTCGTCCTGAGTGGACAGCGGGTTGCTGCCACACGCGGCCACCGTGGCCCCCAGGTGCGCCAGCGTCAGGAGCAGGTTGGCGGTCTTCGCCTCCAGGTGAAGGCAGGCCGCGATCGTCGCCCCCTTGAAGGGCTGCGCGTCCTTATACTTGTTGTACAAGAATTGAAGGGAGGGCATGTACTGCCACGCCCACACGATCTTCTTCCACCCGTGCTCCGCCAGACTGAGATCCGCGACCTTAAAGTTTTCCAAAACGATACCTCCAAAAAGTTTGATTGTCCTGCAGTTTGAGCTCGATGCGGCCGAACGGCCTCAGGCCGCCGGAGGGGACGGCTCCCCGTCCGCGCCGAAGCGGTAGGGAGGCCGGAAGACGCCCCGTTCCGTGACGATGGCCGTGACGTTCGCCGCCGGCGTCACGTCGAAGGCCGGGTTCCAGACCCGAACGCGCTCCGGGATGCGGGAGCCGCCCGGCAGGGTCCGTACCTCATCCTCCGCTCGCTCCTCGATGGGGATGGCTGCGCCGTCCGCCGCCGCGAGGTCGAAGGTGCTCCAGGGCGCCGCGACGTAGAAGGGGATATGGTGCGCCGCCGCCAGCACGGAGAGCCCGTAGGTGCCGATCTTGTTCGCCGTGTCGCCGTTGGCGGCAATGCGGTCAGCCCCCACGATCACCGCATCGACGGCGCCGCTCCGCATCAGCGCCCCCGCCATGCCGTCCGTGATGAGCGTCACGTCAAAGCCCTCCCGCGCCAGCTCCCACACGGTCAGGCGAGCGCCCTGAAGCAGGGGGCGCGTTTCGTCCGCGTAGACTTGGACGGCCTTCCCCGCCTCGCGGGCGGATCGGATCACCCCCAGCGCCGTCCCGTGCCCACCCGTCGCCAGGGCCCCGGCATTGCAGTGGGTCAGCACTCGGACGTCCTGGGGCAGGAGCGCCGCCCCCAGCGCCCCCATCCTGCGGCACCCTGCCACGTCCTCTGCGTGGATGGCCCGCGCCTCCGTCAGCAGGGCCTCAGCCAGGCGGGGCCCCTCCAGATCAGGACAGGCCTCAAGCCGCCGGCGCACCCTGTCCAGCGCCGTAAAGAGGTTCACCGCCGTGGGGCGCGTCCGCGCGAGGCGGAGGAGGGCCGCCCTCACGGCTCCCTGACCCTCCGGCGCCGCCAGGGATACGGCGTAGGCGGCGGCGATCCCTATGGCCGGCGCCCCGCGGACCGTCATGTCCTCGATGGCGCGTGCGGCCTCCTCCACGCTGCGGCACAGGACGTAGTGCTCCTCCGCAGGGAGCGCCCGCTGGTCCAGGAGCCGCAGCGCGCGCTCCGCCTCGTCCCACAGGACGGCCTGTATCGGCTCCGCGCTCATCTCTCCTCCGTGGGCCCCTCGTTCGGGGGGTCGAACGGCACGAGCCCCCGAACGAGGCAGTCCGCCCTTCCGTCCCGGAAGCACAGGGAGAGCGCCGTGCCGACGGGGGCCTCCCGCACGGAGAGGAGCCGGCGGCCCTCCCGTTCGACGGTCACGTACCCCCGCGCCAGAGCGGCAAGGGGGGAGAGGCCCGACAGGGAGGCGGCGCGGGTGCTCAACTCGCTCCGGGCGTCCCGCAGGCGGAGGGCCATGGATCGGGACAGGGCACGAAACCCCTCGTGAAGCCGCGATCGCTCCGCCCTCGTCCGCAGCCTCAGCGCCCGCTCCATCCCTTCCAACGCCAGACGACAACGGGTCCGTTCCGCCCCGATCCGCCGCCTCACACTCCCGCTCGCGCGCTGTCGAACCTGAGCCAGCCACGCAAGGAGCGACACCCGGTCCGGAAAGACCACCTCCGCCGCTGCCGAGGGCGTCGAGGCCGTCAGGTCCGCCGCCAGGTCGCTCAGGGTCGAGTCAACTTCATGGCCGATGCCGCTCACGACGGGGAAAGGACAGTTCCGAACCGCGCGCACGACGCGCTCGTCGTCAAAGGGCACGAGGTCCTCCCGGCTGCCTCCGCCGCGCACCAGGAGCACGCAGTCCACGCCGGACATCGCGCCGGCGCGTGCAAAGGCCCTCACGATGTCCTCCGGCGCGTCGGGCCCCTGGACCAGGGTTGGGATGACGACGATGCTGCAGAGGGGGTACCGCCGCCCTGAGATGCGCAGGACGTCGCGCAGGGCGGCTCCTGTGGCGGAGGTAATCACCGCGGCCTTGGAGGGATAGGGCGGGATGCGACGCTTGTGGGACGGGTGGAACAGCCCCTCCAGCTCCAGGCGCCGCTTCAGCTCCTGCCGCGCCCGTTCGATGGCGCCCGCGCCCACCGGGATGAGGCGCCGGGCGTAGAGCTGGTACACGCCCCTCTGGGGGTAGACGCCCACGCTGCCCTCGATCAGCACCTGGTCCCCGTTGCGGGGCCACTCCGGGAGCAGATCGGCGTCTCGCCGGAACATGGCGCAGGATATCCGCGTATCCGTCCCCAGCAGGGTGAAGTAGCAGTGCCCGCTGGTGTGGCGCTTGAACTCGGCGATCTCGCCTGAGATCACGAGGGCCTTCAGCAGGAGGTCCGAGTTGAAAAGCCCCTGGATATAGGTATTCAACTCGTCTACCGTCAGCTCAGACCTGCGGGTCCTCTCCCTCTGCATCCGCTCCGCCCTCCTTTCGCTCCTCCGGGATCAAGCGGCGCACCACTCGGGCCAGGACTCCATTGACGAACCGTGCGGAATCCTCCGTCCCAAAGGACCGGGCGAGGTTCACGGCCTCGGAGATCGCCGACTTGAAGGGGAGCGCGCACTCCAGGAAGCCCTCAAAGACCGCGAGGCGCAGCACCGCACGGTCCACGGCCACCATGCGCTCCGGCCTCCAGTTCGTCACGACGCTCAAGAGGACCTCGTCCACCTCCGCGCGCCGGGTCCAGGCTCCTCGTACCAAGGTGCGGCAGTACTCCTTCACCGCAGGAGGTTCCGCTTCAGCGCAGCTCTCCGCCCCCAGGAAGAGCTCCAGGGCCTCCTCCAGGTCCTGCCCCGGCGCACACTCCATGGAGTACAGGAATTGAACCGCCAACTCGCGGGCCCGCCGGCGGTCCGCGTAGCCGCGCTCCTGATGACTGCGGGGATGACGTTGGCTCTTACGATCCGGCTCAGACACGTCCGTCTCCGTTTCGTACCTCCTCCTGGGGCAGGAGGAAGTTCTTTCGTCTTGTGAGGAGGAAGGTGAGCCCCCGTACGACGAACCAGGCGGCGGTCCCCCAGAAGGCGGTCCAAAAAAAGCCTACCCAGCCGGCAACGACGATCAGCGCGACGGAGGACGCGAGGGCCATCCAGGCCCAGGGGCTCCTGAGGAGCGAGAACCGCGTTTCCACCCAGTCGGACCCTGGAGCGCCCCGGCTGAACCAGACCACGGAGGTGAGCATCCCCAGGGGCTCCATGAGGGCAGAAAGGCTCCTCGCAAGTCCAAGCTCGCGGGAGGCGTCGCTGGAGGACATCAGGAGCGTCAACAGCGCGTCATCTCCCGCCGCGAGGGCCAGGCCGTACAGCCTGAACCTCGCAGGTAAAAAGCCCTGGACGAAGTCGAAAAGCCCGTCGTAGGACATCCGGATCGTTCCATGGGGCGTTCGTTTCCACAAAAAGTACACGTCGTCACCTCCGCAAAACGGCTTGCCCGGAAGCAGCGGTCCTGGCGGGCAGACCTCGACTCAGGAGGGCTCCTCCGCTCGCCTGGCGCCCTCGTCGGTCGTCGGCGCCTCGCCCTCCCCCAGGGCCTCGACGGGCTCCGCATCCGACGCCGCCTCCGAGGGAGCGGCCGAGCCTTCGGGCTCATCCAGCGGGAGAGGGTTCTTGAGGTATATCCCCTGAACGTTGACGTTCACGGCCTTCACCGTGTAGCCCGTGTAGCGTTCCAGGTTGGCCTTGACCTTTTCCTGGACGTCCCAGGCCAGGTCCGGGATGCGCTGGCCGTACTTCACCAGGACGTAGGCGTCGACGGTGATCGTCGGCGACGGCCCGTCTTCAACGGAAACTCGGATGCCGTCACCACCCTTGCGGCCGATGCCGAACTTCGCGGAGAGCCGCGTGTTGGCCGCCTGAATGTTGGGGATGCCCAGGATCGTCTTCTTCGTCAGCTCGACGATGACGTCCTCGGAAATGTGAATCACGCCGTCATAGTGCGTTTCATCGCCAAAGGGGAGGCCGGCGTCCTTCTTCTCCTGCGTCGAGTCCAAAATCAAAGCCTCCTAAGCGTCAATGTCAGCACGCCCCCGGATCGCCCTGCCGCACTCGGGGCAGAGGACCTCATCGTCCGCGCCCTCCCCGCCGCTGCGATAGAAGGAACAGCTGCAGAAGGGACAGGTGATGGAGGCAAAGTCCGGGAGCGCCCGGCCGTCGCCGTCCTCCTCGTCCTCGCCATCTTCCTCGTCCCAGTCCTCAAGCGTATCGGAGAGGATCGCGTCCTTCAGCTCAAGCACCGAACCGTGCAGTTTCTCGATCAGGGACCGCAGCAGCTCCAGCGTATCGGTCGGCTCCCCTTCATCGCGGGGCAGCGCAGTCGCCCTGCCCTCCGCCTCCACCTCAAGGGCCAGCGAGGAGAGGGCGTCCGCGATGGCCAAAAAGGTCCTCCGGTGCGGTTCCTCAGCGGGCATTCCATCCAGGAGACCGCGCAAATAGGCGATCCGTTCCCTCGCGTTCACAAGTTTCCGCCTCCTTAAGCTCTCGCAGTCCCCGGTCGAAGGGGCCCCTCAGGCTCGTTACTTCTTCGCGCGCTCCAGATAAAGCCCCGTGCGCGTGTCCACCACGATCTCCTCGCCGGGCTCGATAAAGACGGGGACGGTGACCACCAGCCCCGTCTCCAGCGTGGCGGGCTTGCCGCCGCCGGTGACGGTGTCCCCCTTGAAGCTGGGCGGGGTGTCCGTCACCTTGAGGGTCACGCTCTTGGGAAGCTCAATGCCCATGACCTTCCCCTCGAAGAACTCGAGCTGGATCTCAAGGTCGTCCACCAGGTACTTCGCAGCTTCCCCCAGGACCTTCGGGGAAAGCGTCATCTGGTCGTAGGTCGCCAGGTCCATGAAGACGTAGTCCTCTCCGTCGCGGTAGCTGTACTGCGCCGGCTTCTCCTCGTAGATGATGCGCTCGAACTTCTCGCCAGGCTTGAACGAGTTCTCGACGATGGAGCCCGTCTCCACGTTGCGCAGCTTGGTCCGCACCACGGCGCCGCCGCGCCCCATCTTGTGATGGTCGTAGTCCACGATCTCCCAGATGCCGTCCTGCCATCTGAACTTCAGGCCTACGTAAAAATCCGTGGTGTCCACTACCTGAGCCATACCGATTCCTCCAGTTTTTACCCGTTTTATCCGCATGAACACGGCGAAAACGAAAGTCCGGCCCTAATTATAGCGTATCGGCCGTCAAAAAAACAGGAAGGGGCGACGCAGGGCCGCCCCTTCCAAAAAACACAACGTCCAATTCGATTCCCTACGGTACGCTCACCGCGCCGCCTTGCGCGGCAGCAGGGGCTCCTGCTCGATGGCCGCGTCCGGCGTGTCCAGGATGTGGGGCACCACCAGCATGACCACCTGGGTCTTGCGGTGCTCGTCGTATCGGTAGGTAAAGAGCTCGCCCAGGAGCGGCAGTTGCCCCAGAACGGGGATGCGAACGCGCGTTCGGGTCTTGTTATCACTGAAGAGCCCACCAATGACGAAGGGCTCGCCATCGCGCACGCGGACGTTGGTCGTCACGTGGCGCTTGGAGGTCCTGGGCATCTGCTCCCCCGTACTGCCCGTGATCATCTGCAAGACCTGCCCCGTTTCGAGGTCCAGCGTGAGGTTGATCACCCCGTCGCGCCCCACCTTGGGCGTCATCGTCATCTGCGGGCCAACCGTCTGCGTCGACCACGTCGGGTTGCCCGCGTCGTCGCGCTCGGAGATGTAGGGGTAATCCTCCGTCAGTTCAACCTTCGCCTCCATGCCGTCGATGGCGATGACGGAGGGATTGGCCAGCGTCTTTCCCTTGCCTTTTTCCTCCAGGGCACGGAAGGCTGCGTCGAACTCGCGCCAGATGCCGTGCATCGGGGTCCGTAGGTCCGTCTGAAGGGGCAGGATCGCACTGTTTTCATCCCTCAAGTTGAGGTTGCGGCCCAGGCGATTGTCGTCCGCGTAGCCACCGCGCATTCCGCCCCGCCCCGAGTAGCTGAGCCACCAGTGGTTGTACACCGCGTTCAGCGCCATCTCCACATCGTCCGTCACGCTGTCGCTGAACTCGAAGATCTTGGCGTAGATCATGACCTGCTTCCCCGGCTTATCCATTTTCTGGAGGATGTTGTTCACCTCCATCAGCTTCTGCGGGGTCGAGGTGACGTACAACGCCCTCAGGCGGGGGTCGACGAGCACGCGATCCGCCGGCAGCTTCGTCAGGTTCACCAGCAGTCCCTGGAGCACCGCCGGGTCCCCGTAGGCGATGTTGAAGGTGCGGGTTTCCTCGTTGCCGGAGAGCCGGGACAGGCCGTCCTGGGTCCCCACGACGATCGTGTCCTTCCCCACCATGTGGTAGGAGATGTCGTAGGTCCGCATCAGGTAGTCGAACGCCTCGCTGAGGGGGACGTTCTTCAGGGTCATCGTCACGAGGGCGGGGGGAAGCGACGGGTCGATGATGACGTTCTTCTTCAGGTGCGCTCCCAGCATCCGAAACACGTCGCGCAGCTCGGTGTCCCTGAGGTCCAGGGTGATCTTCGTCTTATCGGCGAAGGGCCCAACGGGCTTCGGCGCCTCCAGTTTCGGCCGCGTCTCCAAGGGCTCACGACGGATGCGTTCCTCCTCCACGCCGGCGATCATGCGGTAGGAGAACTCGTTCGACGGTGCAGAACCCCGCTTGGAGCGGACGGAAAGCGGCGCCTTCGTCTCCATGACGATCTCGACGTCATCCGAGATCTGATTGATCTGCATATCCGAGATCATCGGGGTGACGAGCGCGTGGTTGCTCATCTCCGTTCTGTCCACGTGGGTATCCCGGATGAAGAAGCTCACGCGGGTGCTCTCACAGTTCACCTCGGGCTCGGGAAGGTCCTTTCCCGACAGGCCCAACACCACCTCCGACGCCCCCAGCTGGTAAAGCTCGAAGTTCAGGAGCATCGGGCCGTCCCATTTTTTCTCTCGACTCTCCAAGGACGCCCTCTCCGAGTCGGAGCCGCGAAGGGCCTCGCGCCTCTCTCTCTCATGGTCTCTCCCCCAAACCAGGGATGGGATCCCAAGGGTCAGCGAAAGAACCAGTGCCCAAACAACCGCCTTAAAAGTAAGTCGTTTCATCTGTATCTCCCATCTCCTGAGTTCTTAAAATCCTGGGGTGATGTTCCAGGTTTTCTTCTTCCAACGGACGACGACCTTGTCGTTCATGATGCGCACGATGTGGCCCTCCCGGTTCAGAAAGGTGTCGCCCTGCTTCACGAGAAGCCCCGTGCCCACGCCCGCGATGTCGATGAGTGCCGTCCTCGTCTTGCCCATCAGCATGATGGCTCGCAGGGTGATCTCGGGCGGCGGCTCGACGACCTCCTCCACCTGAGGAGCCACGGCACCGCCTCCAGGAAGGGCGATCTCGGGCGGTATCGCAGCCATCCGCAGTGACGGATCATCAAAGAGGTACTTCCCCATGTCCTTCATGGTCTGAGCCGTCATCGCGCTGCCCGAACGGCGGGCCGACGCGTCGCGCACCTCAGCAATCATAGCCTCCAGACGTTTCCTGTCCTCATTCACGCTGGTGGGGGTCACCGACGCCGTGAACGTCTTCTCCTGCCGCAATTGCTGCAACTCAAGATAGCTGTACACCGCCCAGGCGGTTCCTCCGATGAAGACGAGAAAGAGCAGGAGCCGCAACACACGGGCGGAGCCCTCGCTCATCACTCCGGTGAAGTTGCCCCAGGCATAAGCCATCGCTTCGCGCCAAGTTGACTGCATGGCCCTACCTCCTGCTGTTGTTGGCGGCGACGATAGCCTCCACGGTCACGTCGGCCTCGACGCGTCCCAGCGGTGCATTCTTGCTATCGCTGCTGTTCCGGTTTTCGTTCTGCCGCACGGTCAAGTTGACCACGCGCACCGTCATGGGAAGGCCGCGCCACGCAGCCAGCACCTGCACCATGTCGTAGTAGTCCCCCCGTAGCGTCATCGCGATGGTCCCTACGCCCTCTTTGTTGACGCCCTGCTGGCGCGTGGACAGGATCTCCACGCCCTTGTCCTGCACCGCCTGCTGGACGTTGGCGTAGAAGTTCATGTCGTCCGAGGCCACATTGACATGATAGTTGTCAAGCTCATTGAAGGCCTCCGTGAAGACCTTCTTCTGCTCCATGAGGGCCTCCGTCGCGCTCGTCAGGTCCACGCGGCGCTGCTCCAGCTCGTCGTACTGAGCCTGGAGCTCCCGCACGCGCTTGTCCAGGAACCAGACGCCTCCGATCAAAGAGGCGCACAGCAGGAAGAAGAGGAGCGTAAGAACTACGACCTTGTTGTCCTTCATTGTGGGTTGGGCTCCTTTCCTGCGGAGTCGTCGGAATTCATCGCTTTCATGTTGATCTGCCCGAAGGGCCTGAGGTCCAGGTGAAGTTTGAAATCCACCCGTCCCGTCTTTTCATCCTTCTGGGAGCTTGGCATCGTTACGCCGCTAAAGACCCCGCTCCCGCTGAGGCCCGTCGTCAGGGCGGTGATCTGGTCCTCCACGAGAGCCGTAGCGTCCACATCCGCCGTGTAGACAACGGACCCTCCCTCATTGGCCTTGGCAGGAACAAAACGAATGGAGGTCATCCCCATCCCTTGGTCCATGTTGCTTTCGAGAGCGCTGAGCACCTCGATCGTTGGGGGCTCGCTCTGCATGATCTCCAGAGTCTTGCCGTACTGCTGCTCCCTGTTTTTCAGGCGGGCGATCTCGGCCGTCAACTCGTTCTGGTCGGCCTCAAGCTTGGCGACCGCCTCTTCCCCCATCTCGATATCCGAGGCCAGAGCCCGGGTCTCCAGGAAGGCCACCACGACGTAGCCGATGCCCGTCGCCAGGAAGGCCAGGAGCAGAAGGATGGCCAGGATACGCGTGGCGTTGAACGAATGGCGCTTTCTCCTCCTCGCCAGGTACTCCGGAGGACAGAGGTCAAATTGTACTCTCATATCGCATCCCTCAAAGCCAGGCCAATGGCCACGTCAAAACCGGGGACGCTGCCAAGGTCTGAACGAATCTGCCAGGCAGACCAAACGTCGGAAACGACGACGTTTAGCGACGCCCCACTCTCCAAAAGCGCCTTGAGCCTCGGATTCTCTCCCAGGCTGCCCCCCAGGATCAGGTGGCGGATCGCGAGGTCCCGATACTGATTGCGGGCAAAAAGGATCGTATTCTGGACGTCCTGCGCAATGGGCATCAGCGCCTCGTCCGCGCTGCGGCTCATGGGGTTGCGGAGGTCCGCCAGGGTGGATCGGTAGAGGATGCCGTTATCCCGATAGCCCAAGATGATGTTGGTCACCTCGGGCTCGATGCCCAGGACGAAGTAGGCGTCGTTTCGGGCGGTCCGCCCCACCGATGCCCTGAAGAAGGCCACGTTCATCGGCTCCACCGCCCCTACGGGAATATCCGCGCGCTCCGTCAGCCTCAGGAGGTCACTCACGTAGGCTCGGCGGGCAGTAGCCACCAGGACCGTCGTCTTCTGCTCCACGCCCGCGGGCACGTCCACCTCCACGATGTCCGCCGCAGCCTCGTTCCACGCATAGGGAAAATAGCCCTCGAACTCAAGGGACAGGGCGTCCCGAATGTCCGCCACCGGCATCTTGGGATAGTCGATCAGCCTCAGGATCACATCCCGTCCCGGAATCCCCAGCGCCACCGGACAGGAAAACTTTCCCACCTGCCCCTTGAAGTCGTCAAACGCCTTCTCCAGCAGGTTGAACTGCTGTATCGACTCCCGCGAGATGCATCCCGCAGGCAGAGGAAAGACCTCCTGCCGGCGAACCTTGAAGCCCTGCCCATCACGCTCCAACTCAATGTAGCGAAGGGAGTCCTCGTGAAGGGCCAGGCCCGCGCACACGTCTTTCTTTTTTCGAGAAAGCAACCTCCTGCCTCCTTCCGGCAAGTTCGCAAAGATTCACCCCATCACGAGGCAACGCAAAATCACTTTACCCCACTGTATTCAGGGGGAAAAGCGCCCTGTCCAGTTCGCCTCCATCCGACAGAGTGACTACCGACTTATACTTAGTCCTCAGTATTTTACATTAAAGACAGCAACAATGGAACAAAATTTATCGCAGAATATCAAAGAAAATGATAAAAAAGTGACATGGCAACTCAAAGCCACACCTCCTGCCACAGCAGCGGGGCAGGGTCGAGCACGAAGGTCCGCCCTCCGCCCGGGAGTGTCACCTCCCGGGCAGCCACCGCAACCTCCAGCATCATGGCCGGCCCCGAGTCCGCCGGCTTGACGACCCGGATGAGAAAGGCGCCTCGGCACGGCGGAAAGAAACTCTCCGCGCTACGCTCCTCTTGCCACCGCGCCAACGGGACGCCCTCGACACTGTAGTCCAGATCGTAGACGCTCACCACCGTACCATCCTCTCCCACCTCCCGAAACAGCCGGAGCCCCGAGAAGTCGATCGGGGGCGTTCCTCGCGGGCTGGGGAGCCTACCCGCCTTCAACTCCTTCTTCAGCCAATGGCGCCCCACCTCCGCCATCGAGGCAAGCTGCACCCTGCCCGCAAAGCGCCATCGGCTCGACGCGGACGAGGCGTGGGCCCACTCGAGGAGCAGAAAGGTTTCCGTCCCCACCAACGCGGCGGTGAAACAGAACAACATCACAGCCCAAAGCGCCGCTCCCGGTCTCCTTCTCATAGGTTCTCGATCCTCCAGGACGCACGGGCCACGCAGAGTTCGTGGCGTCCGAATTCTGCTTTCCAAGGGGCGTCCTCCGGCCACGCCACGGGACGCCCTCCTCCGCCGAAAGCTGAAGAGCCTCCTGACGCCAGCACCCAGAGGTCCAGACACCTCAACCCCGGCCTCCATTCTGCCCATAGGGCCAGAATCCCCGCCTCCCGCGGGTAGAAGTTCGGCGGATACCAGTCCGCCTCCATCCCCTGAAAGCAAAGCGTCTCGTTCCGCACGCAAAAGCGCTCGCACCGCAGGAGGTAGAGCTCGGCCACGGAGGGCGCTTCGAGGGGGAGAGGGGCGGAAGGGGCAGGCCGGAGCGTGGCCTGCCGTCCGGACAGGGAGGCCACGTGGACGGGAAGCCCCGTCAGGGGGAGAACTCCCCAGCTCCGCAGGTCCTGAAAGCGCCCGCTGCGAAAGGGCGCCCCAGAAGCGGCTGAGATGACGGTGAAGCGCGCCCTCTGCCCCGGCTTGAGGTCTGCGCTCCCATCCTCCGCCCTCAGGATCATCCCCGACGGCAGGGCGTAGAGGAGGCAGAACGCCGTTCCGGCGAAGACTCCGTCCTTCTCCGCCGCCGGGACGAGGCCAATCGGCCCTTCCCGGTAGACGCGGACCCCACGGAAGGAGTCGGGCCAGCCCGCTATCTGCGGAGCGTCCGAGACGCCGCGCCCCAGAGCCCTCTGAAGCGCCCCGCTGCCGCTGCAGGCCGAGAGTCCCAGGCCGACGTGCAGGGCCCTCGGCTCGATGAAGGCGACGACCCTCAGGGCGCGGTCGCGGGCCAGGAGCTGCCGTGAGGTACGGCTGGAGGACAGGACGACCCAGCGGTACCCCGCCGTCAGAATCGCCCCCAGGCACGCCGCGATCATGAACCCCACCAGGAGCTCCGCCAGGGTGAAGGCTCGCGAGGTCGAAAGGCGGCAGCAACGTCGGATGCCCACTAGAACGTCCTCGTCTGGACGAGGGGCGCACTCGCTCCCCGCGCCCGGACCGTCAGGGTGACGCGAAGGGCGCCGCGGCTACCGGCGCTGCAGTCCCAACTGAAGGAGAGCGCGCCGTCGGGCGTCGTTCGAGGCATGGCCGCTAGAGCCCTCTTCGACGCAGGGCGGTCCACGCGGCTGAACCACCACTGCGCGCCGTACTGGCAGGCGTCCAGGCGCTGCAACTCCGCCTGGGCGCGGAGGCTGCCAGCCAGCGTCCCGAAGACGGAGGGCAGGATCAGGGCCAGGATGAAGGAGGCCATCAGGACCTCCACCAGGGTCTCCCCGCGGCGCACGCGCCCCGCGGCCCGTAAAAGCTTCCTTTTAAAGGCGCTCGTCGTCCTCAAGGTCAAACCCCCTCCACGGAGAGCTTCCGGAGGCGGCAGGGCGGGAAGGCGGAGAGGATCCTCCAGTCCTTCCGCTCCACGGCCCGGACGTCCAGCAGGACCACGCGCCCGTGGTCCGAGGAGCTGCGGATCAGCCTTCCCGCCGCCTGCCGAAGGAGGATTCGGGCCGTGGGGAGCGTAACGCGGACGAACCCCTTGCCGCCCTCCAGTTCGTTGCGCGCCCGAACCATGGGGTCGTTGGGATGGGGGAACGGGATGCGGTCGATGATCACCTGAGTCAGCCCCTCCCCCGGAACGTCCACCCCCTCGCGAAAGGAGATGCTTCCGATGAGGGTGGAGGTCTCGTCCTCCGTGAATTTTTTGAGGAGCTGTCGCTGGGGCATATCGCCTTGAACCAGCACCGAGTAGCCGCGATCCCCCGTCCTCATCCGGTCCGCGAAGGCGTTCAGCAGCCTCAGGGACGAGAGCAGCACCAGCGTGCGCCCGCCGTTTTTGTCGCACAGCCGCTCCATGATCCGACACATGCGCTCGTCGTACCCCGGCTCCCCGACGTGCAGTCCAACGTCCAGGACGAGGACCTCCATCTGGCGCGAGAAGTCGAAGGGGGAGTCCACCACGAGGCTGCGATCCGGGACGATGCCCGTCTCCCGGCTCCAGAAGTCGAAGCTCCCCCCCTGGGTCAGCGTGGCCGACGTCAGGATGAGCTTCTCCGGCGCCTCCTTCTGCAGGACCTCCTGGACGATCTCCGAAGCCGCCACGGGCTTGCTGGTCAACGCGCCGGACTCCGCCCAGTAGGCCCAGCTGGGGAAACGGGCCGCCGACAGGCACCAGATCAGGTTGCGCTTGAACTCGCGCACGTCGTCGATCCAGCGCATCAGCTCCGCGCCGCGCGCCGCCTCCCCCTTGTCGGAGAAGCTCCCGGCCATGAAGCGCTCCTCGAAGGCCTGCAGGGGGCGCAACAGGAGGTCCGCCTCCTCGGCCACCGCCTGCCCCTGATGGAGCAGCTCCTCGTTCGGAGCCGAGAGCTCTCCCCCGCGGGGCAGGAGGAGGGGCAGGGTCGTGAAGAGCTTCCGCAGCTCCTCACGGGCGCGGGAGGCGTGGGTCTGCAGCTCCTCGACCGGCACGAACTGAGCGCGGAGCAGGGGCGCGAACCCCTGAAGGACGCGCGGGCCGAAGAGGCCGGGGCCGCTCTCCGCCCCAACGCGGACGGCCGACGAGGACCTCACGGCGTCGGGGATGCGGTGGGCTTCGTCGCAGAGCAGCCAGTCGTACCGCAGGGGGAAGGCCCCGCCCCCCTCAAGGATGTGAGAGAAGAACAGGTTGTAGTTGGCTACGGCGACGTCCCAGTCCTGGGCCCTGCGGTAGGCCCGCACCACGAAGCAGCGGTCCCGATAGGGACAGGCCGGGCCCACGCACTGCCGAGCCCCCGCCGACAGGTCCGCCGTCAGGGGGTTTGAGGGGGAGAGCCCCAGCTCGGCCAGATCCCCCGTCTCCGTCTCTTGAAGCCACCGCTTGATCTCCTTTGGTTCATCAGGTCCCGCGTCGAAGAGCGAGGGGCCCGAAAGGCTGCCGGCCCTGCGGAGGCAGGCGTAGTTGGCCCGTCCCTTCAGGAGCCCGAAGCGGAGGTCGGAGTCCAGGAGCTCCGCCAGGCGCGGCAGGTCCTTCCCGATCACCTGCTCCTGAAGCGCGATGCTGGCCGTCAGGAAGAGGATTCTGGCCCCCTGCCGCCGGGCCTCCATGAGGGCGGGGACCAGCACGGCAAAGGTCTTCCCCACCCCCGTAGGGGCCTCCAGGGCGAGGACGGCGGCGTCGGCATCCCTCAGGAACCCCTGAACGGCCAGGGCGGCCTCCAGCTGCTGAGGACGAAACTCGTAGCTGGGAAGGCGCGACATCTTTCCCGACGGGGAATAAAAGTCCTTCAGAGAAAGTTCCGTGGTATAATTCACCTCAATGCCGACGACTTTTTGGAGGACTCGCGGCGCCCCGTTCAGGGGTGCGTTCAAAGCGCTCTCTCCGACGGCGGCGGATTATTTTAAATGAAAGCGCCGTCAAGGCTTGCACACCTATTATACAGAATGTTACAATGCATTGCGTTGTATTTTAAGGGGCAGGGCTTTCGGGCACAAGCTCGAACGGGCGTCTGAACCGGAGGGGGGTGAAGGTCCATGCCAAACAAGCAATCGGCAAAGAGGCGCGTCCGCATCGAGGAGCGCAATCGTCTCTACAACCGCTACTGGACGACGCGGTGCAAGACCGCCGTCAAGAAGCTCCTGGAATCCGTGGAGGCCGGGGACGGCGAGGCCGCAGCCAGGAATTTCAACCTGGCCCAGAGCGTGCTCGACAAGGCCGTGGTGAAGGGCGTGATGCACCGCAACACGGCGTCCCGCCGCAAGGAGCTGATGGCTCGCGCCATCAAAGGTCTGAGCAGGTCGGAGGCGTAGGCCCGTCGGCCGTTCGTTTGAATCAAGAAGAGGGGGGCCCTCAGCGGCAACCCTTTTTTTGTATAGTGTGGCGCGTGCGCCGTTTTGTTTTACTTTCAGGAACGAAAATAATATAATGGAAAGGTGTGCTTTCAGCCGTTTCTCGAGCGCGCTGCGATGCAGAGGCGGCCTTGGAGCGCAGGAAGCCCAACCCTTTGTAAAAACAGCGAACTCATTCCTCCCCTGAGGGCTTCGGACGCACCACCCCGTTATTTTCGTTTCCCTTTTGCGTTGCGAGAGGAGGTGAAGAACGATGGCAGACAATCCAACCATAGCGGAGATCAAGGCGGCAGAGGAGAGGGCGGCCGCAGGCGTCCAGGACGCCAAGTCGGCGGCCGCCCGCAGGCTGAACCAGGCCCGAACGGACGCGGAGAGCACGTTGAAGGAAACCCGCCAGTCGGCGGCGCGTCAGTTCCGCGAGAAGCTGCACAGGGCGGAAGAGGCGGCGGAGATCAAGGCAAAGGATATCCTGTCCAAGCGCGAGGCCGACGCCAAGGACTTCTACGCGAAGCACAAGGACAAGGTCGCCGGTGCGGCCTCCTGGATAACGGAAGAGGTGATGGGTAGATATGGGCGTGGCTAAACTCAAAAAAGCGGAGCTGTATTATCACAAATCCGTTCATGAGGAGATCGCTGAGGCCCTGCAGGAAACCGGCGTCTGCCAGATCATCGGCTCGTCCGAGGAGGCCCTGCGTCCGGCCGACGTCGAGGCCAGGCTGACCGAGAGCGAGGGACGCCTGTCGGACGTGCGCTACCTCATGCGCACGCTGACCCCCTACTACGACGACCCCGTATCCTCCCTGGACAGGACGCTGGGCGAGCGCGCGCTCATCTCCATGTCGGACCTTTCAAAGCTCGCCGGTGAGACGGACCTCGGCGCCGTCGCGTCGCGCGTCCGCGACCTGGAACACGAGATCGCGGAGGCGCGGCTCGAGCTCTCTCAGCTGAGGGCGAACAAGGCGCTTCTGGCGGGACTGGAGTTCCTCCCCTACCCGCTCTCCTCCATCACGGAAGGAACGCAGCGCCTGGCCGGCCTCCTAGGCACGGTTAAGACGGAACAACTCAAGGCCCTGCAGGGAGCCCTCGAGGCCTTTTCCAAGGACACGGAGCTCATCCTGGAGCCCCACGACGCAAAGGCGGCCGAGGTGCGGGTCCTCCTCTACTACTCGCGCGACAAGGGCGCGGCAGTTTTGGACGCCTGCACGAAGAACGGCCTGTCCGCCATCGAGGTCCCCGCTTCCTTCAGGGGGACGGTCCAGGAGGAGGCCGTGAAGGCGGACGCCGCCCTCCTCGACCTCGAAAAACGGGAGGCCGCCCTGCTGAGCGACCTCAAGCGGGAGGCCGAGAGGTGGATGCCCGCGGTGCAGAAGCTCTCGGACTACTGGAACAGCCTCACGCAGCGGTATCAAGCCCTGGGCAGGAGCGACGAAACGGAGCGCACCATGCACACGCGCTTCTGGGTGCCTGCGAAGGACGCGGCACGGGTCCAGAAGAAGGTCGAGGCCATCAGCCCCAACGTGGCCCTGACCCTGAGCGACCCGGCGGAGGACGAGGAGCCGCCGACGCTCCTGGAGAACGGCAGTCTCATCCGTCCGTTCAACATTCTGACGGAGCTCTACTCGCCCCCGAAGTACCGGGGCATCGACCCCACACCCCTTCTGGCGCCCTTCTTCTTCCTCTTCTTCGGCATGTGCCTGGGGGACGCAGGGTACGCCATCGTCATGCTGGGAACCATCTGGTGGGCGTTTAAGAAGTACCGACGCATCCCCATGGGCGTGAAGGACTTCATCACGCTCTTCGCCTTCAGCGCCGTTTCGACCTTCGCCTACGGCGTCGTCAGCGGGAGCTTCTTCGGCAACTTCATCGACTCCTTCCTCCCCTTCCTGGTCCCCCTGAAGAACGCGCTGATGCTGGTCGATCCGATGACCAACCCGATGCAGGTGCTGGGCATCTCCCTCCTGCTGGGCGTCGTCCACCTGATGTTCGGCCTCCTGATCGCAGCCTACGACAACTTCCGCCAGGGGCACCTCGTCGACGCCATCGGAGCGGACATCTCCTGGTTCCTCCTGATCGTGGGGCTCTGTTTCCTCGGCACGGGGATGGGCGGCATCCTGCCGCCACACTTTGCCCTGCTGGGCAAGATCATGGCGATCACGGGGGCGGTCATCGTCTTCTGGTACGCGGGCCGCGAGAAGACGAACATCTTCGGCAAGGTCATCTCAGGATTTTTGGCCCTCTACGGCTCCACGTCCTACCTGGGCGACATCCTGAGCTACAGCCGCCTTCTGGCG